>Ga0156783_105_pt1 | contig 207050 bp, 142 predicted proteins | sample RifOxyD3_FD_110733 | JGI IMG/M metagenome (GOLD analysis project Ga0156783, IMG submission 110733) | Candidatus Falkowbacteria bacterium RIFOXYD12_FULL_34_57 | reverse complement strand
CATTGCAATATTTATATTTAAACCCCATTTGCATACTTATTGTCCTGCTTCGCAGTCCAATATGTATCTGAACTTATACAATAGCTATTGAAATAGTGATTTTTTAAAATTTATAATTTTAATCGCACACATTCCTTGATCTTTGCGATTTCCGAATCAAAATCAGCAAGTCCAAATCTATACTAATTAGTTAAATAATATCTGCCTTGATCCCTGAAGTAAATATTATACATTTCATCTGAAATAATCGGCATATCAAATATTCTCAGTCTGTTTAATGAAAAATCAATATTATCAGCATTAATTATTAATTTTGAAAATTGCGTATCCGGCAAATCTTTAATAAAAACACCCTCTTTGGCTTCCAGTTTATATTGTACTGGAAAATAAACAGATATTCGCTTAAATTCACGATCATAAACAATCATACAGAAATTCCATTCACCGAACATTGTTTTATGTTTTCCATATTCCAAAGAAAAATTATTATCTCCGGCAACCATATTGAAACCATTTTTATAAATATCAATTCCGCCCCGGACATCGTCTTCTTCATTCTTTAACATAAAAGATATTTGGCCGGTACTGCTGGATGCGGTAAAATACCAGAACGACAAAGAAAAACCATATTTTGTGCTGATATCAAGCGGAATTTCAATATGACCGCCTTCATTCATCCCCAAGCTATGATCCAAATATACCTTTTCCATAAATTCTCCGTAATCAGCAATCCGGTTATCGTTCCACAGAGGATTATCCAGAATAATATCATTTCCGGAAATATTGTCTTTGGCAGTATCCCCGCTTTCTTCATTCAACATCCATTCGTATTTAAAATGATTTGATAACTGGCTTTGCGGACTAGGGTTTACTTGAATTGAAAAATCATCTTTATTGTTGTTGGTGTCATAACCACCCCTCTCCAGAGAATACATATTTTCAAAATCGGAAATAACCGCTTCCCCCTCTCCATATTCTCCGCTGCCATAAGCCAATAAATCTACCACCGCGCCATTATCATCAATAATCCTGATATTTCCTCCTTCATCACTAAGACCAAAATAACCATTTTTCATAAAATCGGGAATTACATCTTCTCTAAACAAAGAACTCGCCATTAAATAATAATCATGAGGATAAATAACAACTCTGGGATGCTTAAACTCTATTCTGGTTTTCCATGTCTCGCTTTCCGGAGCTGAATTTTGCAATTTATACCCCTTAATATGGATAATGCTGTCCGTAGGATTATAAAACTCTATAAACTCGTCTGTTTTCCCTTGCGCGCCATGAGCCGATACTTCGCTGATTACCAGATGGTCAATTTCTTTCGGCAATTCCGGCGTCGAAGTAGCTTGATCTTGTGTGCCGGTTGCAGCGGCAATGGTGGTAGTAGCTACCTCCGGCGTAGATGTTCCGATCTGCGGTGTGGTGCTGGCCATGCCCGGGGTGGATGTTCCTGTTGCCGGAGTAGAAGCGGCAACTTCTGTGCTGCTAGCCGCGCTTGGCGTTGAAGCAGCCTGTGTTGGGTTGGTTGAAGAAGCTGTATATGGCGTAGAGGTAGCCGAGGAATTTGAAGAAATTGAAGTGGCTTGCAGGGTTGATGTAGCGGCGGATTGATTGATTATGGGCGCGACAATTTGCTCCTCCTTTTTTGGCGCTCCGCCGCCATACGAGATAAACACTCCCTCTTGTGATTTTGTATCTGATACTTTTTCTTGTTTAGCGCAAAAACTTGAGTATATTCCCCGTTTTGCTCCTTGTGCCGCCTTGCCTGCTTCTATAATAATATTTTTTCGCTCCATATCTTCCGCGACCGGACAATTTTCAAAATACGGCTCGCAGAAAAATATTTCCGCCAGTCCTTCCAGTGCCAATTGTTCATTTATAAACAAATTGTCCGCATAAACATAGCGCAGTGATCGGCCGTATTTGTCCTTATCCATCCCCGGGTCTAGCACCAGATTTAATTTACCAGCGCCCAGCAATTCTTTCATGCGGATCTGCGCCCACTCCGCCAGACATTCATCATCATCCTTGCCGGCGCCGTTCAGTTCCGGCGTATCCACTCCGATTAATCTGATCCGCTCGCCCGTATCCAGCACAAAAGTATCGCCGTCAATGACATATTTTATTCCAATGTCGTTCTGAGCGGAGCGAAGAATCTCGTCATTGTCTTGATTGTCACGGGATTCTTCACTGCGCTGCGCTTCGTTCAGAATGACAGAAAAATCATTATTCGCGTCTTCTTCCTTATTTGTCATGGCTATGCTTTCCCCTAAAACTTTAATACTTTCAATCCCCTCTTTAACGTCGCCGATTGCGGAAAATGATTTTTCGCCGATGGTCCGCGGACTATTTTTTATAATTTCTAAAGCCAATCTATCGCCCTCTGCGCCGAATTCATCATGCAATCTTTTTCCCTCTACCACAGCATCCCCTGTTTCATTTACCAAATATCCAAATACTGATTTTGCTCCGCGCAAAGCCATGCGGCTGCCATATAACACTTCTTTAATCAAAACTTCTGCCTTATTTTCTTTTTCTGCCCGTTTCTTTTCATCAATCTTTTCAAATTCTTTCATAAATAAGTCAATCACTCCGCCGGCTACGCCGACTGCTTTAGGGTGTAACATTCGCCAGTAGTCTTGATGAATTTTAAAATCCTCGTCTCCTTTAATCTCATACAAAACCAAGTTTGGTGTTAATATTTTTCTTGCACAAACAAACTCTACATCATTATTATCTTTACAATACACATTATAAACCCCATTCTTTCCTTCTATTTTTTCACTGCGTACTTCCCTATCCTGCACATAAAACATAGTGTCCTTGCTGAAAAAATTAAAATGCGAATAGCTGGCCAGCTGGTAAAAAGCCCGGCTTAAATTATCAAATCTAAGGATATCAATGCTGCCCGCATCAATATTGGGATTGTTTTGCCGCGCCCACGCTTCAAAAGGGTCGCCTTCTTCGTGCGCGTCCAGGCGGGTATGCGCCGGCACGCTCATATCTTCTATCAGGTGCAGGATATGCCCTATTCCGGTAAAAGCGCGCTGATAATTCCCGTTTTCATAATCTATCATAATGGCCTGAGCGTCAAAATTTCCGGTTGCGCTGCTTTGCTTTGCGGCCCAGTCTTTGGCGGAATTGTGCTCTCCCAGAAAATACAAGCCTTCCCCCGTCTCCGGATTATAAAAATGATTCAGGTATCTGGGATGCATATCCTCGTCAATTGAGCCCTGTACAATCCACTCTTTCTGCGCGCCCGAAATCTTCTTTGGCGCTTCGCGGTTATACACATCCACTGCCGCGCGGGTCAGCTTGGGATGGATTACTGTATTATCATAACCCAATACAAAACCGGCTAGCAGACAAGCCGGTAATAAAAATAAAATAAATTGTATTAGCCTTTTTTTCATTTACATATTTCCCCCCTTTATTTATTAATATTAATATGGTATTTGCTACGAATTATAATGCAAAACGTAGATTATTTTACCGATTTTTTACTATGTGGATTATGAATCTATGCCGCCGTCAACCAAGTCATGTCATTCTGGAATTTTTAAAGTGATAACGGAAAAAAATATCCGGAATCCACGCCATCATCTGCCATGTGTCCCGGATTATATTTCGCCATTACTGCAAGCCTCTGGAAATACAACCCTATACACTCTCCAATTGCCAATACCCGTCCAAATTTTTTAGTCTTATTAAAATTATTTTTTCTAATCTATTTTCCAATATCCTTTTAAATCTTTTATAAAACTTAAACTACTATCTATAATTTCTCCATCTTTTTCAAATTTAAAATCACAATATGAATCATAGGTAGAATATGTACTTAAAAAACATTTAATATTAGTTGGATAAACATTGCCCAATTCAACCAAACTCCCATTTTCTTCAATTTCTTTCTCAAATGAATCTCGATATTCTTTTTTGTGTTTATCGGTTAATAATCCCAACGCCCCTTCCATGTCATTATCAAGCAAAGCTTGTCTAAAATCGGCGTAGACCTGTTCAGGGGTATTCTTTTCCGGAGTATCTATGGAATACGGATCATATATTTTTACCCAGTCGTCTTTTTTCCACCACCTGCCCTCGTACATAAAAATTTCTCCTTTTTTAATCTGATTATTGAAGTAGATGACGAGGATCACAAATAAAAACAGTACAACCCCCAAAATAATCCCTCCAATTTTTAATGTTTTTTTCATAATGAAAATTTTTTCACTTTTATCTCCACACTTGTCATCCCGAACGAATCCGCCGGCTGGCGGAGGAGATCCGGGATCCATGCGAAAAATCAACCCAATGAATATATCTAATCATAATCACAATGACACAAAGGGCAATATATCCCCAGATTTAAAAGTAAAATATAAATTAATTTTTAGTATATCACAAGACACCTTAAAAAAAGATAAAAAAAATATAAAGAAAAAATAAAATTTTTATAAAGAAAATGTAAATTTTTTAATAAAAAATTTACTAGTTATCACGCCCGAGGCGGATCAGTCAAAAATTATTAATATTGCTGACTGAAAAATTCACAAAATCTATAATTCAAGAACTTTAAAAACTTTCGACTTTTCAACCATCAATAATTAATTTAATATTTCGGTTGATCAGCCTCGGGCTGAATAAACTTTAGGCTATACTTTTATTTTACCACAAAAAAAGACAGTTATCTAAATAACTATCTTAAATTTATGTAAAATTTTATATATCAATCCTATTCTCCATCGCGCAATACGGAATTTTTTATATCCATTTTCACATATTTACGCACTTCATTCACATCATTTTGAATACGATCATGAGCTGCCTGATTAGCAGCTTTTTCATCTTGTCCGTCTTTTATTAATTTAGTTAAACCATCAATACTGGATAATATCTCATTTTTTTCGCTTTTAGTCATCATTTCTTCTCTTAATTTTTCCAAATCTTCCTTCATTGCTATCTTATTGAATTGTTCAGGTGTTAATGTCATATATTTAAAAAAGTGTTTATATAAAAATAATTCTATTCTCCATCGCGCAATATGGAATTTTTTATATCCATTTTCACATATTTACGCACTTCATTCACATCATTTTGAATACGATCATGGGCCGCCCTATTGGCTGTTAATTCCTGATCAAATTTTTTATTATTGCAGGCGAGAGCATCAACCGCGGTTAAAACTTGATCAAATTTTTCATTCATTTTTTCTCCCATATCATTCATTTTTTCTCCCATATCATTCATTTTTTCTCCCATATCATTCATTTTTTCTTCTAACATATTTATCCTGTTATCCACATCATTAAAACTGCTGTGCATAACATGTAAAATTTCTTCATTTGTAATTTCCTTTTTAGGCATATTTTTTAACAAAATTTATTGCTTATATTTAAATAATAATTTAATTTTAAATTACTGTCAATCTCGCAGAGACGCGCCGCGGCGCGTCTCTACGTGATTGGCGCTATTCTGGATATCTTTACCATGGAGCGTCTCTACGGGGGATTATTAAATCAAATCATGCACAAAACCCCCCTCCCGAATTAACGGAAGGGGGGTTATTGCTTTTTATCTTAACTTATCAAAGTATAAGATGTATTATCCGACTAAGAAATCTTAGTTAGATGCTGTACCGCCGATAACTTCAGTAATATCAAGTCTGGTATTAGAGAAGTCGACAGCGTATCCTGATTCACCGTCATAGGTAAAGTCAGTAGCTAAGTTGTCGATCTCGGTTTGTACATAATCGGTTGTAGATACGCCAGAAATGTTACCGATAATCACCAATGTAACCTCGCCATCAACTTTTTCTGTAGTACCATCCAGGGTGCTCAAGCTGATAGTAGCTTCACCGTTGGCATCCACATTTACAGCTGTTGTTTTTGCTGAAGAGTTACCATCAATATAGGCTTGGATACCGGATACTAACACACCGGTAGAAGTAGCCACATTCAAGACTAGAGTCTTCATTTCAGCCAACAAAGCTTCATTGGTTGTAGTAGATCTGTTTAAACCATTGTCAAATACAAATTTGTATTTTCCAATAATTTTGCCGTTACCGCCAACCAATACTGCGTCGCTCATAGTATTAACAATGGATGTTAATACAGAACCGGTAATCTTGGTTTCTTTGGTTACACCTTCGGCAGCTCTTTCGTATTCATTATCAATCAAAGTACCATTATCATCCAAGGTCATGGTAATAGCATCGCCAGAATCTACACCCTCAGCTGTAATAGCTGTGGTATCGTCATCAAACATGAATTTGATGCTTCTACCCTGTCTGGCTGTACCTTCTGTATCACCTTCTTTGTTGATAGTCTTGGTCAATACACCAATGAATAATGAGGTGGCTTGATCAGCAGGCAACACATAGTTGAAGGTGTCGAAGTTTACAGCGCCGTTGGCATCTGGAGCTTTTTCAGCTACCATAGCGCCGTCCTTGTCATAAAGACGAACGTATTTTACATCACTGCTAGTGAATGTAGCGCCGGAAGCTCTTTTCAATAACAAAGTCTTAACCTTTACAGGCTCATTAGCTGTGGTGAAGATAATTTCACCAAGGTAGCGGCCATGAGTGGTTTCGGCACCAGCTAAGATGTAGGTGTCTACATCAGCTTTGGTGTCGTCAATCTCGATCTGGGCTTTCAAGGTACCGGTTGAAGCCAAAGTCAATGATCTAGAAGCGGAGGTTCCGTTGGTTACGGTTTCATCAACCGCTCTGCTATCCATGTCTTTTGAACTAACATCAGCATCTGTAGCAAGCTTCAAGCTGAAAGTACTGGTAGTCGCAAAAGAAGAGGCAAAGTCGGCAATAACTTCCAAGTTGACTTTGGTACCGGCAGCAATTCTTCTGTTTGTGGTATCTAGTGAAGTAAAGTCAATATAGTTGTCAGTTGCTGTTCCGTCAGTATCGTCAGCAATTTGATTTGACAGTGTCTTTAACAATTTACCATCTAAATATAACTTTAATGCTGAAACATTACTGTCAACAAATGAACCGGTGTAATCACCGTTATCAGCTGAAACAGTAAGTTTAACAGAAGTGATATCGATATAAGATGAAGCACCAGCCTCTAATGTAGATTTGTAAATCACTATATCAGAAGCGCCGGGTACAATTGTCTTATCTGTCAAAGCAGTAACTTCCCAAGTTAAAGCAGAAGCTTTAACGGTAGCAATAGAGCCGGTTACAGAACTTGGAGTGATATTTGTGATAGAAGCATCAGAAGTATCACCTGTTAAGTAACTACTAATAGCACCGCTCTTGAGTGTTACTTTTAGAGTGTCATCTCCGCTGATATAGTTGACAGAATCTTCTGTAGAACTCTTTAGATCAGTGCGAACCTGGAATGTTCTGGTAACACCTTTAACAAATGAAATTTCATCCGTCATAGTTAAAGCGCAAGTCCAAGAAGCAGTTCCTGAAGCAACTGTCACATCATAAACAACACCAGTATCAACATCTCTTAATTCGGTATTCTCAATTTCATTACATTCAAGACCTGTACCGGTAATAATAAAGTTATCAGAAGAACCGTTCATTTGAGTTAATGTAGCGTTCTCACCATTAGATGTTAATTTCATGGTAGCTAATACTACATCATTGTCGCCAGCTCTTACATCTTTAGCAGGAGTGGCAACTTTGTCCATATCAATAGTGAAATCACCGGCAGCCAATGTGGCTACGATACCAGAAGCAGCTGCTGCTAGTAAAGTATTTGTCATTTGGACACCATATCCGTATTTTTGACCTACAAATGAAAAGTCGATATTATCGTAAACATACAAATCAACAGTGTCTAGAACTCTTGTGGTTCCAATATCACCATAAACTTCTACATTATATGTTTCACCTTTATTCATTACAAAACTATCTAAATTAAAAGTAACATATTTATCAGAAAGACCAGCAGCTGTAGCAGCCTCATCATCATTAATCATGAGTCTTAGATTAGAAACGATAGAATCACTGTTTGTTCCACCATTTTTAAATCTAGCGGTTTCCCAAAGAATATTTTCATTAGCAGTTGTTAGGTCAAAACTAGCAAGTAGTACATCATCTTCACCAAATTCTACAGATACATCAGTCAAACCAGGGTTGCTCAAGGCAACTGTACCAATAGTAGCGCTAACCACAGCTTTAGTATTACCAATAACAGGGAAAGATCCGCTAACCACAGCACCGTTTGTTACGATGTCTGAAACAGCTTTAACACCCAAAGCAAAATTTCCGGATGTTTGTCCTGCTTCAATTGTAGCTTTCACCAACAAAGTTTTAGTGGTTCCTGCTGGAACATTGAAAGGAGTTGCAAAGTTGAATACAGCAACGCCGTCAGAATTCATATTCTTGGCATTACCAACTTTTAAACCACCTTCATCAAAGAAGGTAACACTATCAACATAAGTGGGTGTTCCTAGGTTATAAGATGTTAATGTAATAGAATTAACATTTACAGCACCATCAGCGGCGGCTGTGAAAGATAGCTTCAAGAATTCATTAGGCGAGCCTGCCGGAATATTTCCTGCAGCTGGAGTAGCTGAAGACAAGGCAACTGTAAGACCAGTTCCTGCTCCTGCTACACCGCCTGCGCCTTCAGAGGTATCAGAGATACCTGTTTCAGCACCGGTAATATCAGCACCGGCTGTTGGCATGGTTAATGTAGAAGTAACTACATTGTCCCATGAAAATCCATTAGCCATAAATGCTGCTTCGTCAGCAATCTTTCTTGCCATTCCGTCAGCATCAATGTAATAGGTGTCAGCTCCTGTACCATATTTTACTAAAGAACCAGCTGGGTAAGCAGTAGCGCTTACTTCGTTAGTTAAAGTAGTATAATTGGTAAAAAAAGCATCAGGAACATCAACTATGCGTTGGTTCCAGTTTGCACCCCAAAGAGCTGCAGCTGTAGTTTCATCAGGAATCGGGCGTAGATTGCCCCCTGGTTCAACAGCGTAAACTTTTGGGTTTGTAGTAATTTTAACTAACTTGGTTCCTGCTCTCATGGTAACATTTGCTCCCAAAGGATATGATTCTAATTCACTTTGAGGAACGGTTACTACGCCTGAGAAATCACTGTACCAAGAAAAATATGTTGCTTCATTAGGGAAAACGTATCGCTTACCATCAGCGCCAAGGTAATAAACAGATGAAAGACCATCCATTTTAATCAAGTCACCAGCCTGAGCAGCGGCGCCAACTGTTAGAGGCACCATTAACATGCTCATTGATAGCACGGTGATTGACATAACGCTAATAGCTAAAGCTTTGCGTAAATTTGTCATAATTTAATCGTTTTGCCGATAAAAGCTTGGGCCCTAAAGCACAAGTCATTTATACAGCGTTTAAAATTCTTTATAAAAATCGTAAGTTTAAATAATCCTCTGACGGTTACAAAAACTGTTTTTAAAACCCTCATTAAACCAAACCTGTTAACAAATCAACCGGAATCCCGCTTCGCCTGCACCGGTTTGTGCAGACAAGCAAATCAAAACGACAAGTTGGGCGATAAAAATATATCAAACATAATACACATATTGCCCAAGCTTAATAAAGTTTTAATATCTTAGCTAACGCAGTCCCCCGAAGGGGTGGTGAATATAAGAAATAATATATTCAACATTCTGACACTAACCCTGATAAAAACAATATTAAATCTCTTGTTGACAAGCGAGTCTCAATTGACTTATCTTCCCGGTAAGCGCTAAAACGCACAAACCGGGGCAGGGAAAAGCTTAGTTGGTTTATTAACCCGCAGACTCATATCAACATTTTAACATTTAAACATTTTAGCACTTAAAAATAAATGCTTTGTATTTAAAATATTAAACGCATAATGATCTGCGATTTAATTTAAATCGGCGGAGATTTTTTTAAAGAATCTTTTATTTTTTATTAATAAACTAATAGAGTTTTTCGAGAGACCACCTTAGTCCCTTGATCGAAAATCGACCTTTCTAACTCCATTTTATCCGCTCCACAACATTTTTAAAGGAATCTGCAAAATTCCTTTAAGAAGTTAATGCGGATTTATTGACCTTATAACAGATATAAAACCATTAAATCGGCACTAAAAATCTAAAAAATAAAAGCTGAAAGCTAAAAACAACAATTAAAATATAAAAATTTTATTTTTAAATTATTACTTTTTATATTTTCAAAAAACAATATTCATTAATTAACTGTTGAAGTAGCTGAATCACCATCTATCACAGAGTCATATTCCCCTTTTACCTCTCCGCTGTTTACCTGATCAATCATTTCCCCTATCTCCGCCAGCCTGCTCATTGTTTCGTCATAATTATCATTATCCAACAACTCTTCTACTTTTTCCAAAATCGTTTGTGGGTTTTTATTTTCTGTGCCTGCCACATCTTCACTGCTAGACCCTGTGTCGCTATTAGGATTTTCAACCCCTGGCTGATCGGCCTTTTCTGGTTCGTCTGAATTAATATTTTCTTCCGCTAGCAATCCCTCATCTGTAGTTTCTAAAATCGGTTTTTCTTTGGTGTTGTTTTCTGAAACCTGTATTCCTTTTTCTTCTTTTCCCAAACCGGCGCTAAAAACCATTTCCCCCTCTTCCTCCGGAGACGCGTCTTGACTTGTCTCCATATTTTCTTCTTCCTCCGTTTTTATATTAGTATTAGCGGCAATTTTATTATTATTTATATTTTCTAATCTTGTTTTCACCCCGGCTATTTCTTTTTTAAAATTATCCTTCAGTTTTTCCACTCTTATTTCCACATCCCCCTCTTCTGATAATACCTGGGTAATCTCTTTGGCCCTGTTTCCGGCAAACTCTATGCCTAATTTTACTTTTTTCTTTTCGTTAAATGTTAAAGCGAATTGGGTTTTTTCACTGATAATCTTGGCAATATACAGTGAATCTCCGGGCTTGGTATCCTTGGCGGCATTCAAACTGAAAAATCCCCCGCCAAGCAAAACCCCCGCAATCAAAAAAACCGCCATTACCGGTTGAGATACATATCTGAGTAATGACAATTTTTGCGCAAAAATATCAAAAAACCCAATCTTATCTACCGTGCTGGAAGAAATCTGACTAAGTAAAATCTCTCGATTACGATTTTTCCACGCTGTATCGGGTTTGATGTTTTTTAATTTATTTAATTGTGAGAGTAATTCTTTTTCCATGAAATTTAATCTAAAATTTCTTTATCGTGTCATTCTAAACTTGATTCAGAATCCATGCCATTTTGATCACTTATTGTGTGGTGGATCCTGAATCAAGTTCAGGATGAAATAAAAGGAATTAATTATTTTTTTTCACTATCTCTTTCAATGCGGTTTCTGCTCTATGAATCAACACCCGAACATTTCCCTTTTTCTTATCCAGAACTTCCGCAATTTCAGAGATAGATAATTCATTTATATATTTTAAAACAATAATTTCGCGATACTCGTCTTTTAATTCTTTCATGTGCTCCTCAATCTCTTGATAACTATCAATCATTTCCATTTTTTGCAGATTATCCTGTTTTTCATCCTCTACATCAAATCCAAGTTCCGCATCATAGCTAATATCCTGTCTTTTGCTTTTTTGTCGATAATGATCTATAACCGCATTTCTGGCGATTCGGTACAACAAAGCTTTTAAGGTCTTATAACTTTTTAAATTATTGTCCTGAATATAGTTCCAGGTTTTTAAAAAAACCGACGAGGTCAAATCCTCTGCTTCTTCTCTATTTCCAACCTTGAAATATATAAATCGATATATATCATTCAAATAAGAGTCATATGCGGAAATAAAAGCTTCTTTATCCTTCTGTTTCATTCTAAAATATAAAGTTTTATCATTAATTTTACTACTCATATAATTATACGAAAATCTTCTGAATTTGTTACACCCATACTTGTCATTCCCACAAAATCAAAAATTAAATGTTTTTGGCGTTAACCTTCATAGATTCCCGCCTTCGCGGGAATAAACAAATGAAACCGGGATGAAAAATATAATATAAATTTTACCCCCTCAAACCAAAAAATCAGACCTTTTTAATAGTCCTAGCTTTAAAATAGCAAAAAATTGCTTATATTAAATTAAAATTAAGCTTGCGGGATTCCATTTTTGCAAGAGTAATTAATACATTATTATATTATAGGTCTGTCGCCAAATCCTGTTGCGAGTCAAATTTTTTGGATTTTGCGACAGATCCATTACTATCTTAAAGACTAACATGTATCTCTAAAAAAAACAAGGCAATATCTCAACATATCATCCTTCTCTTTAAAGCCGGAAGTCTAAAAATAGAAAAATTAAAATGTATATAACTTATAAATTTTTAGATCAGGTGTATAGGCTTGTGTCGCTTAGAGGTGTGGAATTTTAGAATTTTAACTTTCAAACTTTTAACTAGCAATACTTTGCATTACCCCTCTTGTTTTTTTTTCTCCATTATGCCAAGATGTAGATACTTAAGTCCATACCATGTTGGACTTTACACTAAATAATATAAAAATTAAACAAAATTATTTATTAAAAATATCAAATTTTGTATTTTTTAGTCTACTTTATCCTAGACTAAAAATTGTTTTTTATTTTATATTAAGCATTTTTCTATTTTAAGTCTACAATTTTCTAGACTTAAAAGTTAAGAATATAGTAAAATGGATGACCAAAATCAAAAAAAAATAAATATTTTCAATACTCCTATGCTGCCAAACGAAAGCGTTTTTAACGTTCCCAAACAAGCGGCATCCACTCCGTTTATACAAAAAGAACCGAGAAGAAACAAAATAGATGATTACAAAAATATTTTATTAAAAAATGTTTCTAATCCGCTATGGATATCTGTTTCAGAGGCAGCCAAATTTGGCGGAGTTACCACCAAAACCATAAGAAGGGCAATTCAAACCGAAAAAATAGCTTACAAAATAATAAAAAACCGTTATTTAATAGATTTTCGATCAACTATCCTGTATTTACATACAAAAACAAAATTAAAAAATAAACTAAACGAATTCGGCATAGGTCAATATATTAAAAAATGGCGATAATCCTAAAAAATAAGAAAAAAGTAGGCAACTAAAGCACTATATCTATACATTTTCATCTCTGTGTCTGGGCCTATTTTTTATTTTTAAAACAACTTGACATATCCATAATTATTTGTTATAATTATAAGATTTTGTACTTTAATAATAAAGTTGTTTTTAATAAAATACAAACGGAGGTAATTAATGTTCAAAAATTATTTAAACAGGCTATTTATTAGTTTAAATGACCTAAGGTGGCATCTGGAAACTATACCGGTATCAGCATTGTCTTTTGTGGAAAAACTTGGCGGAATAGGCCAATCAGTGCCTTTTATGCGTGAATATCTAAAGGAACATCCGAAAATCGGCAAAAACGCCTTAAGTCCGGATAATCCGCTTTGTTTGGATATCGGACTACTTTCGGGAAGAAATATTGTCGGCGGCGCCAGAACAATATTTACTTCCATAAGTCCCCTCAAAACCAGTAAAAATGGTACAAATGGCATATATTTTTCCGCTGTGAGCGGACTTCTTTCCCCTGCTATGCGCAGTCAGGATATTGATTCTATTGTTATTACCGGAAAAAGCGACGAACCGATTTATCTATTAATCAAAAGAATAGGAGGAAGTATTTCAGTCGCCTTTAATCATGCTGAAGGTTTACAGGGTCTTATGACTCATGAAAAATCTAAAAAACTCACAGAAATACACGCAAATTCCGCTTGCGCCGTAATCGGCCCCGGAGGAGAAAAGAAGAGCCGAATCGCCAATATTGCAGTCGGTACATATGACCAAGCCAAAAACGGTACGCATCATATGCGTTATGCCGGCCGTGGCGGCTTGGGTGCTGTCATGGGTTCTAAGAACCTATTGGCTATTGTTGTCTCAAACAACAAAGAAAAAAAGCTTTTTCCCAAGGATATTGCCGCGGAAATAAATAAATGGATCAGCACCAATCCAGCCAGCGATAAATACCGTAACTGGGGAACATATTTTGCTAATACACCAACCTTTGATGCCTTTCGAGCGTGTATAGAAAATAATTTTTCATCCCCCGCCGGAAAGAATGATATCTATCTGGAAGACCTAGAAAAAATTGGTCTAAAAATAAAAAATAAAGGTTGCTTGGGATGCACGATTCGTTGTTGGAAAGAAGTATTGGACATAGAAAATAATAATGAGAATCTGGGCAAAATTGATTTTGAACCTGGTAAACTACTGGGAGCGAATCTGGGAATTTACGACATGCGCCAACGCATGACACTGATCCGCATCGGTGACTATTTCGGTGTCGACACCATCTCACTGGGGGTATGCCTCGGATATGAAATGGAAAGACAGGAAAAATTAGGCAATTTCAAATTCGCCCGCAAGCTTGCTTTGGCAATCTGCAGCGGCGCGCATGAATTATCGGAAGGGCTCTTCCGATATGTAAAAAAGAACGGCTTCCGACAGCATTATGCCATGCATGTCAAAGGTCTGGAACTAGCTGCATATCTCGGAAACTATAATCCCGGATATGCTTTTGCTATCGCCGGTCCGCACACCTCCCATGATACTTATAAGGCAGCTTACAATGATGATTACTCCGATACCGCGGAAGAATGGGCGGGAAACAACATGAGGGGACCAAAAATCCTTCTCTATGACATGATCTGTCTTTGTAAATTTGCTAAAGCCAAATTGGAACAAATCGCCGCTATCTATAATTGGGTGTACGACGAAAATATCAAGCCCAGGGATCTTTTGGATTCAGCGCTTGCCGTATATTTCATAATGAGAGATATCGATGAACGCCTCGGATTCAGGGAAGAAGATGACGATCTTCCTGGTCGCTGTTTTGAAGATCTTTGGGGAAAAGATGCTATCATCCCCCACTTCAACACAACTGAATTTTTTCATGCTATGAAAGAAGCAGTTTACAAAGCTATGGCAGCAGAAAAAGAACGACTTATAAAAAAAGGATTTAATATTTAAAACCAAAAAAATCCTCAGGTAAATACCTGAGGATTTTTTAATCCACGGCGTGGTGAATAAATAATGGAATATCTAAATATTAAACACTTTTACCCTTTATAAATAGTAAAAAATAATCCCCCTTCGGGAGATCCCCCACAAGATGAAGCCATATAACAGATATGGGGTTAGGGGGGAAATTCCTATACGAACACAAAACAAAAACAGCCTTCTAGAAGGGGCCGTTTTTGTTTTATGTAACTTTTTACAAGTTATAGAACTGCATCTTTTACAGCTTTTGCTAATCTGAATTTTACAACTGTTTTTGCAGGAATTTTGATTTCTTCCCCTGTAGCCGGATTTCTTCCCATTCTTTCTTTTCTGTGAGCTTTTACCAATTTACCAAAGCCTGGTAATACGAATTCTCCGTGTTTTTTTACTTCGCCATAGGCTAGGTTGGTTAATTCATCGAAGAAACCTCCCACATCCTTTTTGCTAAGACCTGTTTTCTCAGCTAAAATGTTTAGCAATTGAGATTTTGTCATTTTTGCCATAATTTTTTTTAATTAATAAATTAATTATTATTTTTTAAAAGAAAATAATTTTTCCACGTTTTTCCACTTATATTGGTATTATACCGCAAAATAATGCAAAAACCAATACAGAAGTCAATAGTTATAGGGGTAAGACTACAAATATTTATTAATAGTAGCTTCCAATGTTTCTTTTGGCTGCATGCCAACCATAGTCTCTACCGCCCTTCCACCCTTAAAAAGAATCAAGGTGGGGATGCTTATTACTCCGAGTTCTTGAGCGATTTTTGGGGATTCTTCTGTATCAACTTTGCCAATTATAGCCTTTTCTCCCATAGATTCTGCCACTTCATCAATAATCGGAGCCTGCATTTTGCACGGACCGCACCACACAGCAAAAAAATCCACCAAAACCGGCTTGGTATTAGAGGCTTCTAAAACTTCTTTTGAAAAATTTTCATCTGTAAAATGTTGTGTCATAAAATTATATATTATTTATTATTATATTTAATAATAGCATATTTACAAGCAATACTCAAGAAATACTCAAGAAAAAATTGTTTTTTGGTCTTTGTCTCCTGTTTGTTTATATTTATTTTTTTGCTTTTATTGGGATAATTTTTTATAATTAATAATATGCTTGATTTAAATTCTCAGCTTCGCAATATTCATGGAGTAGGTAAAAGTATTGCTAGTCGCCTGAAAAAAATTGGCCTTGAAACAATAGAGGACCTGCTTTTTTATTTTCCTTTCAGATATGAAGATTATAGCCGGCAAGCTAAAATATCTGAACTGCAAACAGGTACCAATGTTAATATCGTGGGCGCAATAGAACTAATTCATAACAAAAAAAGTCCCAGAAAACGTATAAGCATCACCGAGGCCATTATCAGCGACCAAACTGATCAAATGAAAATAATCTGGTTCAATCAGCCCTTTATTAGCAAAAATTTAAAACCGGGAGATATGGTTTCCTTATCGGGAAAAGTTGAGCAAGATTACACCGGCATTATTATGAAATCTCCTAACTATGAAAAAATAACCAATAATCAATCTCTGCACACTCAAGGGTTGATTCCGATGTACCATTTGACCGCCAATATCACCCAAAAGCAAATCCGTTTTTTAATTAAACAAATAATACATCTCTCTTCCCTGCTCACGGACTGGCTGCCAAAAGAAACTATAAGAAGACAGGGGTTATTAAGTTTGAAAGAGGCTATCTGGAATATTCATTTTCCTAAAAATTTTTCCGACACAGAACAAGCTAAAAAAAGACTGGCTTTCAACGAACTTTTTCTGATACAACTCAGGTCTCAAATAATAAAAAATGATATTGCTGGAAAAACAGCAGAATCAATAAAATTCAAAGAAAAAGAAACTCAAGAATTCGTAAAAAATCTCCCCTTTCAACTTACAGACGACCAAAAAAAAGCGTCATGGCAGGTTTTACAGGATATGGAAAAAGAAAAATCCATGTCCCGCCTCCTGCAGGGAGATGTCGGCAGCGGCAAAACAATAGTTGCGGTAATCGCCATGCTGAATACGGCTCTGAATAAAAAACAATCCGTATTGATGGTGCCGACTGAAATACTTGCCGGACAGCACTTTAATTCAGTTTGTAAAATATTAAAAAATTTCAATTTGAAAATAGGATTAATTTCCAGAACAGCCAAAATGGCTAATTTTGATATTAAAAGTGAGAAAAAGAAGGATATCCCCCGAAAAATAGCCGAAGGGGCGCAAATCATCATCGGCACGCATGCCCTGATACAGGAAAAAATAAAATTCAAAAACCTGGCATTAACAATCGTTGATGAACAGCACCGCTTCGGCGTCGCTCAAAGAAAAACTATTACTGAAAAATCAGGAAATAACAAGACCACCCCCCACCTTTTATCCATGACTGCCACTCCCATCCCCCGCAGCCTGGCGCTTGCACTGTTCGGAGATCTGTCCGTATCCGTGATCAATGAAATGCCCAAAGGCAGAAAACCGATAATTACCAGCATCATCACAGAAACTAACCGCGCTCAGGCCTATGAATTCATAAAAAAAGAGATAAAAGCAGGCAGGCAGGCTTTTGTGATATGTCCGCTGATAGATATTTCCGACAATCTCGGGGTGAAATCCGTAAAGGAAGAATATGAAAAACTGGATAAAAATATTTTTCCCGATTTAAAGATAAACATGCTGCACGGCAAATTAAAAGCTGAAGAAAAAAATGAAATCATGGAAAAATTCCTGCAAAACAAAACCAATATCCTGGTTTCCACTTCGGTGATTGAAGTCGGCGTGGATATGCCCAATGCCACCATCATGTTGATCGAAGGTGCAGACCGCTTCGGCCTGGCGCAATTGCATCAATTCAGGGGTCGTGTCGGCAGAAGCAATATACAGTCTTACTGTTTCCTGTCATCAGACAATAACGGCCAAAAAACTTTAGACAGGCTCCATTCTATGGTAAAATATAATAGCGGATTCGATCTGGCTAAGATTGACCTGAAATTCCGCGGTCCGGGAGAAATATACGGAATAGCTCAAACAGGTTTTCCAGAATTGCAAATCGCCTCAATATTTGACTATCCCCTAATTGAAACCGTGGATACTGAAGTTAAAACTATTATTGATAAACTGGACAAATATCCATTCTTGCAGGAAAAAATAAAAAAATTCCAGGAAGAAGCACATTTCGAATAATTTTAAATATTAAATTATTAAACATAAAAATATGAGAAGCCCAGAAGTAGCTATGCGAAAATTTCATCAACAAAAAATAAGCGAACGCCAAGAAAAACCCAGCGAAGGCAAAATATGCGAAGGCAAACTAATCGGAGAATGCACTGAAAAACATCAGGAACATCTACCATATCATCTGGCAATAGCGCAAGTCAAAGAAAATCAACCAACAAAACTTCCTCAGTTTGCAGAAGGACTGACAGATACCGTAGATTATCTCCTACACCCGGATGAATTAGACGGTACGGAAAATATAAAATTTTATACAGCTTGCGGCAGCACTTTGGATAAAAAACATGGAATTGATGCTTTTATGGAAATTAACGACAATGGCAAAGTACACAGGATTACTCTGGATATCACTATGAATCCTACAAAAATCGAACACAAAGCTGATGTTATCATTCATGTTCCCGAAGAAGGAATCAATATGAAAAATAATCCACAATTATTTAGAAAAACCACAGAAGAAGCTGCTAAACAAATTATTAAAAAATTCGAAGAAAAAAAAGAACAATTTTTAGCTGATATTAGCATAAGAAAATATAATTGACAAATTTATAAAAATATGTTATTATGTTAAATAACATAAAATAACATTGACAAAATAAATTTTTAATAATAATATAAAAACAAATATAAGTTTTAAAAAACCATAATATAAGGAGGCTTTAAATGCTAACCACAACAACTTCCCCAACTTCCCTTTCATCAACATCAACACACCTGCCAACCAATACCGATACATGCATCTGCCGCCACTGCGGCCACACTATGAACCTCAACAAAGAGAATGAAAGATACGAGTGCAGCCGATGCTACACAAAAAAACTTATACCTCCGACTTACAATTAACCAACCGAGAGCTACTCAGCAACTCACCCCCGCCCCCCTCAAAAAGGCCGAGAATGCAAATTCTCGGCCCCTTCCTTTTTTAAATAAAAAAATCAATGGAGTGATTGAGTGTTTCTGTGCTTCAATGTTTAAGTGATTAAATACCTCCACAATTTATCCTTGTACTCCTCTGCATAATCGATTCCTATCCTGGGAGTCTTTTTTATTTGTGTGGATTTAATTTTTTCTTCACGTTCCTCAATCCACAATCCGTTCTTCCTTTCAAATATTTTTTTCTCATTAAACGATTTGTTGATATTTAAAAATTTGGTCATTTTAGCCGGACCATTGGTCAATTTTCTATCCTTTCCAACGACCTCAACCCCACGAATTAAAACCGCAGCCGGATAACCCTGGCTTTCGGTAACGATATTGAACATATTATGCATTCCATATGTAAAATAAACATAAATGGTTCCCGGTGAAGCAAACATTACCTTGTTCCTTTCTGTCATTCCCCTGCTGGCATGGCTAGCTTTATCGCGAGGACCGTTATACCCTTCTGTCTCAATAATTTTAGCTCTAATAGTTTTATTACCAATCTTTCGTATTAAAAAACAACCCAAGAGATCTTGAGCTACTTTTAATGTTTTTTGATTATAAAATGATTGCGGAAGCATAAACTATTAAATGACTTTATAAACTTTAAAAACTTTTAAATTTAAACTTATCGATAGGCTTTACTTAATAAAATTTATCGCATCGCTTAAATTTTTATTATTATTTAAATTAATATTTTTTGAGTTTAACTTAATATCCGGAATAATAGCTGTTTCAAAACCGAGCTTTACGGCTTCTTTTAACTTTTCCGCTACTTTACCAGTATTACGAATTTCTCCACCGAGTCCCACCTCTCCAATAATAACAGTTTTATGTTTTATCGGCTTATTGAAAAAAGATGAAGCAACCGCCATGCAAACCGCCAGATCAAGTCCGGGATCATTTATTTTTAATCCGCCAACCACATTCAGTATTACATCCTGATTAGATAAATTTATCCCCGCTCTCTTAGTGAGTACAGCAGTCAAAACCTGAAGCCTGTTCAAATCAAAACCGGAGGCTTTTCTTTGTGGATAACCAAATATAGTCTTGGTAACCAAAGCCTGAACTTCCACTAAAAATGGCCGGGCACCTTCCATAATACAAGAAACAGCGGAGCCGGAAATATTATTATTCTTTGACTCTAAAAAAATCTGGGAAGGATTTTTTATTTCCCTAAATCCTGTCCCGGTCATCTCAAATATTCCCACCTCATTGATAGAGCCGAAACGATTTTTAGTGGTCCTGAGTATGCGAAAATCATGCGATTTCTCGCTTTCCAGCAACGCCACCACATCTACCATATGTTCCATTAATTTCGGACCGGCCACGGTTCCGTCTTTTGTAATATGACCCACTAAAACAATAGTGATATCATTTTTCTTGGCTACTTCCAGAAATTTCATAGTACAGGCCCTGATTTGATTTATCCCCCCCGGTTCGCCCGCCACCTCCAAAGAATACATAGTCTGGATAGAATCCATAATAACCATTCCGGGGATGTGTTTTTTAATAGTAGAAATTATTTTTTCCGCATTAGTCTCGTTCACAAAAAAAACTCCTTTGCCCATACAACCCAGCCGCTTCATTCTATTTCCAACCTGCGCGGCTGATTCTTCACCGCTGCAATATATCACGCCTGTATCACTTTTATAATTTTGTGCAATTAAATCGGTAATTTGAGCAAGTATTGTAGATTTTCCTATACCCGGCTCTCCTGATAAGAGGATCATTGATCCGGGAATTATTCCACCGCCAAAAACACGATCAATTTCCGATATATTTGTTTTCATTCTTTCTTCTGTGCTCTCAGTAAAATTATTACTAATATCAGCCAAGCTAACCAAATCGCTGGGCTTGATATTTTTATCTTCTCTTTTTCTCTCATCTTGTACATCTTCTTTCAGGGTCCCCCATCCGCCACACTCCAAACAACGGCCGTTCCACTTGAAAAACTGCGCGCCACAATTACTACAAGAATAAATTGTTTGTATTTTCTTCATATTAATATTTTAACATATAAACATAAACATTCAAATATCTATCAAATATCTAAATAGAATATCTAAATAAAAAAACATTTAAGCAAAAATGCCCAAATGTTGACATGCTAATATGCTAAACAATCTACTTGCTTAGTTCGTGGGTAATCATTTGGTCTAAGGTTTCAAAATCAATTTGTCCCATTATTTCTTGGGTGTTGATATACATAAAGGGGATTCCGGCAATGTCCAACAAATCCGCTTCTTCCATGTTTTTATTTATAAGTTTTTGTGATTCTTCGCCATCTAAGCATTTGGTAAATTTATCTTTATCTAAATTTAAAATTTCTGCAATTTCCAAATATGTATCGGTATTCAAACGGTCGCTAAATTCATATAGAAAATCATGATAGGGCCAGAAAGAGTTTTGAGCTTGCGCGCATCTGGCAGCAATAGCAGATTTATATGACCTGGAATCTTTATCGTTCTTGGGGTAGTCTTTCCAAATCAACCTAACTTGATACTCATATTTTTGAAGTATTTTTTTTAAAATTTGTTCCTGGATTTGACAATAACTGCAATCAAAATCAGAATAAAAAACAATAGTCACTCTTGCCTCCCTATCCCCCATAGTCGGATCATTGTTTCCAATAATGGGACCTGCGAGCAATCTGTCAAAATCGGGATTTCTGGTTATAAAAGGATCTATAATTTTTTCTGCTTTTTTGAAATAATACTGTTCTTCGTTACCTAGTAATTCATCATTGCTATCGCTCTTATATTTATTAATCTGAATATAATCTGCCCCTATTTTTCCAAAAAGATATATCATGCTCAAACTTAAAAAAATTATCAAGGCTGAGCTAACAAGGATAATGGTGGGAAATTTTATTTTTTTAAAAAATTTAAATTTCATTGCTGTATTGTTAAATTATTTTTAATTAATCTTTATAAATACTATCTTACTTGCCAAGTTGCTTCATTTACTTTCCATATTCCGCTCTCCTTTATATAGTCAACTATTATATTTTGTGCAAAAACATCTGAAGCGTTTTCTTTTGAACCTAAAAATTCTCTTCTACGAGTTTTAACTAAAACCGATGCCGTCCCCGCATCTTCATCAATATCCTCAACTTGCGCATCTGTTGATTGTGTAATAATTCCATAATATACTTCACTCATTATATTTTCTTTATTCTTCTGAACAATATAATCATTAGCCCATTTTTGCATTTTTTTACTCATAAAGACATCCAAATCTTTTATATTATTAAAGTTTGATTGATTAGAATAACTTCCAAGTCTTTCAGCAAAAGAAGATGCTATTCTCATTAAATTTTTCTTGGGGCTGTTTTGTATGTCACCCTCAATAATCACCCCATCCTCCTCTATTATTGCTTCATTTGGGGAAAAAGCATTTAAATTAACCTTTATTTTTTTACCTTCAATAATTTTTGCAGCTACATTTTCATTTCCCTGTTCCGGTTGAATGTTTACGGTATTTACCGGAAATTCAGCTTTCAGATTACTAAAAAACAATATATATACTATAAAAGATATCATTAACAAACCAAATAATATTATAAAAATTCCTACAGCTTTTTTGTTCATAATAATGTTAAATCAAAATGTAAAATGTGTTTCGTCTGCTGCGGTAAGCGGGAATTTAAAATTGATAGCTAGGGATTCAAAAATATTTACAACCCCTAAAGCCTATCAACCCCCAAATAGACACCTTACAAATTCATTTTCATTATTTTATTAAATTATTTTAATTTTATTTTAAATGACTATTATGTGCTTTAAATTTTAAATTATTTTCTAATCCCCCTTTTCATTTTCATCACTATCCTCTCCCATCCTGGCGGCAAATTCTTTTTTTGCTTCCTCTATTTCAAGCAGCTGGCGCGGATCTGATGTAATTAATTGGTCTTCAGTATAAGAAGCAACTACCTTGATGGCCGCATGCTTGCTTCCGGCAAAAAATATACCCTCGCCCACGCCACATTCTAAAAGTAGATATTTTTCTCCTTCTGTCAGGGCAAATGTTTTTTGCACCAAATCTATAGCCACCGAAGATTGTTTTAATAATAATTGTAGGGCGGAATTGGTAACAATGGCTTGACCATAGGGTGAGGCAAGAAAATCATTTACATCCTGGGTAATAGTGGTTACGCCTAAATAATACTTTCGACAACGCTTTACAAGCGCATAAATAAATTTGGCGCTGTCCTCATATTGCATCAGCCACCAAGCTTCGTCAATTACTAATATTCTTTTTTTCCTCTCGCTTCGAACCACATTCCAAATGTAATTTACAATCATGTAAATAGCAATCGGTCGAAGCTCGTCCTCTAAATCTCTTACTGAAAAACTAACCAATTGATTTTCCATTTTAACATTTGTTGGATTATTAAAAAGGCCGGAAAAAGTTCCTTGCGTATATTTTTGAATTCTTTGGGCAAGCTCTGTTCCACCATCCATACCTTCTAAGATATCCTGAAAATCTTGCATAATCGGCGGTTCAATCTTAGAAAGATCAGAATCTGCGGTAATGTCTTTTTTGGCATAAGTCTCAAGCAGCGCGCGATCTACAATCGAATCTTCGGTATGATTTAGTTTTCCCAACATTAACCGCACCAAGCCCTTCATGGTAATTACCGCGCTGCGGATAATGTCTCCCGGTTTAGAATCCCCTTCCAGCGCCCTAGGCAGATCAAAGGGATTTATCTTATTTTCACTGGAAAGCGAAACATTAATATATGTTCCTCCTACAGCATCCGACAAATGTTTATATTCATATTCCGGATCAATAATAATAATCTCTGTTCCGAGCATTAAAGATCTCAAAATTTCAAGCTTAATAGCATAACTTTTTCCCGCACCAGATGTGGCAAACACAACCGTATTGGCGTTTTGCAAACTAAATCTATCAAATAAAATCAAGCTGTTGTTATGTCTGTTTATACCATAAAGAATTCCATTATCGGTTGTAAGTTCACTGGAAATAAAAGGAAAAGAAGATGCTATTGGAGAAGAATTCATGTTAAATGTTATAGCTAATTCATCATTGCAAAGCGGCAGGGTGGAATTAAAACCTTGTTCCGATTGATAAAAAACTTTTTTGGAATAAACCAGACGAGAGCCAAAAATATTTTCCAATTCGGATGTCATGCGCTCCAATTCTTCTTTTGAATCAGCATATAGCGTACAATAAAGCGCAAATTGAAAAAATTTCTCTATTCCCTGAGTAAGGGCATCGCGAAGAGCTTCGATATCCCGAAGAGCTGTTTCGCGCAAAGGATCGCGAGCTGCTCCTTTTTCGGCATCAGATATAATCTGCGCTTCCAGATTTCCAACTTTCTTTTTTAGTTGTTTTAATATTACAGAACTGGCAACAGGATAGAAAAACATGGCCACATCAAAAGTTGAATTCAGGTTAATAATGGGGGCAAACCATCCCACGCTAATATAGCGAGGGTATGTAATAACAAATAATGTGCGGATATATTGATCTCCCAAAACAATAAAGCTTGGGTTGACCTTCATGCTAGCAGGAGCAATTAAATCACGGATAGACACTATCCCCCTTCTATAAGCTTTTTCTTCTTCAATATATTCCTTGGTAATTTCAACTGATTGGCTTATTTCTTTGGTTTTTTGCGCATCTTCCCTTTTTTTCTTTTCTTCTATTTCTATATCCTGTTGTTTTGCTTGTTGTGGTTTAAACATAATTTTTACTCATAACTTGGAACTCATAACTCATAACTTTTATATATCATCATTGTTACACGACAATTCATTTTTTTGCCAAAGGCAAAAAATAATAGTTACGAGTTATGTGTTACGAGTTACGAGAATTTAGTCTTTCTCTACTCTTAATTGATTTACATCTGTTAAATTTTGATTAGCTGAAGTAATCGGATTATATGAATTAAAATACAATTCTATCAGTCCTTGTGTATCAAGCGGCACGGCATTAAGGCCGATAGAACTAAGACCGGACATAATATTGTCTATTCTTTTACTCAATTCCTTTTTTCTATGCTCAAATAATGATGTTTTCATTTTTATAATAGTAGCCGGCTTAAATACATCCAAAACTCTAGAAAAAAAATTCTTCTGGTTATCTGTCATGGGGTTATACGGAACCACTACATAAAATCTTTTATTCATTATCTTGCTCATAGCAATAAGTTCATTAATATACTGCAAATATTCCCCAATTTGCATTTTTAAAAGCTCATTAGTCTGCTCTTTTTCTTTTTGCCTTAAACTATTTAAATAATTTTCTATATTTGATTCGCGGGACTGAATCACTATCTGCAGGGGAAAATCTATATTGTTTAAAAATCCTACATAGGCGGCAATTATAGCATTTTGTTCATCCTCACTTTTTAAAGCAAAATTTATACTTGAAACAAGTATTACGCTGCGCAGGGTGCCATCTCTCATTATTACCGTATCTTCTTTAATTTCAGCAATATCCAGATATTCCTGGGTAGAAGACGAAATTTTATTTCTCACTAATTTATTCTGAGCCATAATATATTAACTTACTATTATAAATACAATCTGAAATATGTTTTAATCTTAACAAAAATCACAAATTAAAAAAATCAAACATTGTTTATAGTAATAATTTTATTAATTTTTATTTTGTATTTAAATTGCTATTTGTGATTTGATGCTTCTTGCTTGTAATTTTCTCACTATAAATCCAACTCTTTTACCTTTTCCCTTCCTTCCCCCCTATACATTCCCCTAGTATCCACAATCAAAGATAATTCACCAAGCCTAGAACCGCTGAATTCTTTTACTGGTATGATTTCCTTTATTTCTATTTTTATATCATCTTCAATCTCTTTTCCCCATTCTTTTTTTCTGGTGTGATCCCATACGCGCTTGGGAGCCTTTCTTAATGTTTCTAAAAAATTAAGAATAAAAAAATGCATAGCCATGCCATTGATTTTAAAAAATGCCAATGAGCCAAAAACGGCAAAAATAAGCACGGAGAATGTTAAAAATGCGGTAAAATCTAATAATTTATACAAAATGGCAACCAACATACAACCGGCAAGCATAATCAAAAACTGTCTGGTGGTAATCGGACCAATAATTTTATCTTCAACATCTATAAATTGTGGGACCGTAAATTGTTGCATAATTTTTATGTTAACACCTTAACATTTCAGCATTTTAACATGACAAGAGATGTGTATTTAGTTATACAAACTAAACATTTCAGGGCTTACGCGTTTGATAGAATTTTACGTTTTTATAGACAAATGTGTAAGTCCTGCATTTATATATGCTAACATGTTAAAATATTTGAATGTTAAAATAACTAGAATCTTAAACCTTTATTCAAATCCATTACTGCTGAAAATTCTTCAATGGTTAAATATTCCTGATTATTATTTTTTCTAATATTAATGATATCTTCTATTGGCTTCTGGATGTTGATACTTTCTCTGCCCATATTTAAATATAGGGTATTAATTTTACTTTGCCTCCACGCCTTTATACCCGCAAGTCTTTTAGCAAAAGATTCTTCTTCTAAAAATTTGATTTTATTATTAATTTTAAATATAGCCTTATTTGGATCAGAGTCTAATCGTCTAAAATTAACTAAATCTATTTCTTTTAATTCTTCAATTGGTCCCAAGAGCTTAGGAACAAATTTCACATCTTCCATTTTTACTTTTCCATCACCCGCCGACATCTTTCTGACGCTGGCAATATTCCCCCCACCGACCATTTCACTGTGTTCACTAACAGGAGAAATTTCAATCCGAGGTTCATTTGTTGGCTGTAGTGCTATTTTTTCTCTTGGAGACAAATCTTCCTGTTTATCCGTTTCTTTTTTTACAGAATTTAATATTTCAATATTTTTAACCTGAACTTGCTCTGCCTTATCATTATTATTTGTCTTGTCACGAATTTCTACCGCCTCCTCTGGAGTAACTAGTTTTTTTTGATTTTCAGTTTTATAAACCTTCAACTCTTGACCATCGACTTTCAATTTAACTTTTTGATCTTTTGACTTTTCTGCTAATTTACTAAAATCATAAGCCGCATCACGGGCACCGATATTTTTTAATTTTTCTTTTTCATATTCATCTTTTTTGTCATGTTTTAACAATGTATAATCATGCGTTTCTGAAAATTTTACTTTATCAGATATTGAAAATATTTTGTCTATCTCCTCTTCTTGGAGACCCACCCCTCCAAGATGCACAGCTCGAGCGAGTGTTTGTCTTGTATCTATTTTATTTCGTACACCCCTCAAATATGTATTTATAGCCTTCTCACACCTAGCTTTTACATCATCTGAACTAAAGCTAATATTCATCTGATTCATTATATTTAAAACCTGATTTTTCAAATTACTTTTATGATCTTCCCTCTTATCTGTATGCTGCAGGGCCTGAGCCAGATTTTTCACCTCTTCTTCATCTTCCGGAGAAAAGAAAAAATCTGAACCTTGTACTGCGGATTCTGCTTCTTTCTTTTTTGGGGTCAACGCTTCTTCTTCATTTATTTCAATAATATTAAGTTTTTCATCAAGGGCCTCCCTACCTCCAATTTCTATTTCATCTATTTCAGGTGAAACACTTTGTTCTACTCCTAAATATACCAAAGAATTCTTAAAAACTTTTTCCCTGAGTTCCTCTACTAATTTTTCAGCTTTTTCAATATTAAAATTTTCTTCAAAAATAAAATATCTTACCAAATCCACAAATTTTATATTCTTTACCATGACGCGCATTATTAAAGTGGCTAAACTAATTCCATATTCTTTTTCCAATATTTCAACCTCTTTCATTACATCGGGAGAAGAAATATTTCTTTTCACGCCTGCCGGCAATTCTTTAAATTGTTGTAAATAATTAATCATAATTAATAAATATCAAAATGCAAACATCAAAAATTAAAATGACAAGTTAAAATGTAAAATTATTTTCTACCCTATTTCAATAATTTTTTAATCTCCGATTCCAGTGCCTTTTTTTCCAAGCTTCCTTGGGGATATTTATTTGCCTCTGATTGCAAATTTTCTATTTGTTCTTTCTTTTCTACTTCTTCTTCAAGCATTTTTCTCTCTAAACTATTTTCCGCGTAATCACCTTCTTCCTGTCTAAGCTTCTCAATTTCTTTTTCTCCCTTTGTCTTTGGCGGTCCGCTTAATTCGGAGTGTTTTTTTACAACAAATTTATCTATCGGAACAATCTCCCAGTCATCAACAGGAATATCTTTCATGCTATCCGGAAAAAATTTTAAATTTCTGTATAGCTGCAGCAATTTTTTAACCAAATTTTTCTCATTTTCATCTAGTTTTTTGACATTTTCTGAAAAAGTAATATAACGGGATAATGTAACATTATCAAAAAAACCGCTTCCATATTGCTTTATAAAATCACTGAGCCAATTTTGAACATTGGGTATGTGGGCATCACCATCTAAAAGGAGTTCTTTATTGGTTAATTTAGCGCTGCTTTTATAAAGAGAATTTTCTAATTCTTTTTTAAAAATATTATCATAAACAATGATGTCAATAATATCATCATTTAAATCATACAATAAATCCTGATCATCAAATTGCAAAACATCAACTAAGTTTTCCTGAAATAAATCAAAAATTTCATCTTTTAATTGTTTATTATTATCAATCATAAAGTATTAATTTTTTATTTTCTGTATTTCCGTAACAATAAAATATATTATACTAGTACAGCTTCTGGTCCCTGCGGTTCTTTATCTTTATTCTTTTTTTCTTCTTTCTTCTCTCTTAATTGCTCTTCGTTTAATAAAGATTTTAAATTATTATTCTTTATAATTCCATCCATAATTTCTTTTCTGCCGCTGGCATATGCGGTGCGTACCAATTGTTTCATTTGATTATTATTTGCTTCTCCTGATTTCATGGCGCTATCCAATTGGGCAACGCTGATATTATTCTGAAACTGCTTTCTAAAAGCGTCTATACTATTCTCTATATCATCTGTCTTTATAACCCCGCTCTCTATTTCTTTCTTATAATTCTCTTTTGCCTTTTCAGCATCAAAATTAAATTCTTTTAATTTTGCCAGATGAATACCCTTGGCACTGCCAATGGCTTTTCCTGTTTCCTCTTGAGCTTTTTTGTTGCTATGAAAAGATGCCATACTGTCCATTGATTCAATGAAGCTTCCTGAGTTTCTGGCATTAAACAGCCTGTGGGTCATAGCTTCTTCGCTATAATCCTGATTCTTGTTAAGTTCATTAACCTTTTCCTGTGAAACCTCTTTTATCTTGTCGGCATCCCCCTTGGTTCTACCCATATTTTCCAGGGTTTTACCATATTTAACAGCGCCGACCGTGTTTCGTATTTGATCTAATACGCCAGCTGTCAGCTGTGATGTGTCTAAACGCTCCACATTAATAGTACCATCGGAAACTTTTGCTTCAAATGTTTCCCGGCTATTATTCCATATTCCATAGCTTTTATCGGCGGATTCATTGAATTGTTTAAGTAGGGTAGGAATTTTCTCAATATTGCTTTTCATGCTCTGCAAATGTTCTTGACTACTAAAAGCCTCTTTTTCAGACACTAGCATAGAGGCTGCCATTTTTCTCTTTTGCGGCGTGGCGGAGCTTGCAGCAATCTGCCTGATTTCAGCGCCCGAAAGATGCTGCATATTTGATTTCTCCTCGTTTATTTCTTTCGACATAATACTATCTTTGATTTGAGCAGCTGAACTCATCTTATCTCTATATCCGGCTTTATAATCCAAACTCTTAAATTTCTTTTCCCTACCAACCTGTTTACCGCTAGCATCCGTTATCTTGATACCCGCACCCAAAACTCCGGAAGTTTTTTCATATGTATATCCCCCTTTTGTATATGTCTCACCGGTTTTTCTGTTTCGTAAATTTTCTAAGGCGCTAAATATATGTTCTTCTGCCTCTCTCTTTCTTTGCGTTTCGCGATGCTTTATCTTTTCTTTTTCTGTTCTTTGGGTTGTTGGCGGACTTACAGCTCTTCTCAATCCTGAAAGTGCCGCACCGGGAGCTTGAGCCATTGTTTTAAGAGAAGCATATCTCTTTTGATCCGCCATCTCCATCTTCGCTTTCCTCTCGCTCTGCCATCTGCCGTACAGATCTTTTGCCCTTCTAGCTCCGCTATACTTTCCGATCACACCTTTGGCGCCACCCAGGGCTTTTCCGGCGATATTTCCGGCTATTCCCCCGGCCTGCTGAGTAACAACCAGTCCACCAACCAACAGGGCTAGGGTTATAGCATAAGTCTGAAACATAGCAGGCTCCCAGAATCCGGTAGAAAATTTACTGACAAAATTACTATTTTGAATAGATAGGGTGGTAGAAAGAGAAGTTTCTAGGGTGGTGAGCGCTAAATACAAGAAAAAAGCAAGAATCGGACCGGTAACCACCTGCTTCATAAACTCGCCCCACCACTGGGAAGAGTATTTTTGTCCGGCTGGAAATGTAGCTGTTAAAAAAGCAATCGGGGAGAGGATTACATATACCCATAGCATAATAATCCTAAAAATAAGCATCACCAACATCGCCAAAACTACTGCAAAAGCCACAACCATAACCATTAAAGCGGCTATTAATGATCCAACTACCTCTATTCCACCAACTGAAAAATCCGGATTTTCGTTTCCATTTTTTACTATTTCAATAATTTTATCTATACCTAATAATTCCGGTAATTTGTTCCAACTATTACCGCTATCCAGAATACTAACAAAAGTAAACATAATCACCTGAGAAAAATCTATAATGTAGCCGCAGATCATTTTGGAAAAATTGATTAATACGGCCATAATCAAAAGCTTAGGCAGAAGCCTTTTAGCGTTATAACTCTCCACCCGCAGAATTGTGGCAAAAGCGATTACAAGTAAAATCAAAATAAAAAACATATTGCACAGATCCCGCACAATCCCCCATCCAATAGAAACAGTCTGTACATTAATAAAGTTGTTATAAGCTGCCACCTTTGACAATAAAAAGGTAATAAAAATAAATAAAAGGCCGATAACCCACACAAAGGCATACACTACCCAGGCGAGTCCGACCAATAACTTACCCTTAACCCAATCTAATGGGTCTGGCGTTGAAGTTGGTGATGTTTGGCTTGTTCTCATCCAAGAATCACTTATACCTTCTTGTGCACTAACGATATTGGAAAATATAAAAAAAGCAAAGCAAAACACTAAAAGTATTACAAACACTCTGAAATTCTTGCTTTTTAAAATTGTTTTTACTTTATTCATGTTTATAAAAAATTATTTAGCTCACAGCTCCTTTTAATTTTAAATATATGTCAAGAAAAAACCCAAACCACCCATGTGCTATATCAAATATTATAAAAATAGTCATTAAACTTACTATAATTATAATCAAAACTGCAATATCCAAAACAATCAATGCAATCCATTCAATAATAGTAAGCCAAATGCTTCCCTGTCCCAGGCTTCCGGCAAACTGTTTGACGCTCCCGGGCACCCATTCTTCTCCCAAATTAGCAAAAAAACTCGGCATAATAAAATGCCCGAAAGCATGCAGATTGATATAGGGCAAACCGATAAATATAAAGCCGACAACACTAAAAAAGGACAACCAGGCGCTGCGCAATAAATTACTTGTCCCTATTCTGACCGGCGCCGTAGCCACATCCGCCACCACTTCCTTTAAAGCGCTTTGACTTTTATTCTTTTCCTGCTGCAGCCTGTCAGCCGCTTCTTCCTCGTCAAATTCTTGGTCATTATTAGACATATGCACAAAACAAAAAACTTAAAATGTTATTATAATTATAACACATTTTAGATATATTTTCCAAGAATTTCCCAAAAATCTTATAAGTTAACAAAAAAACTTAAAATTTTAAGTTTTTTATGAATTATTTATTTTTTATAAATTTTAATACACTTTCCTAATATTTCAGCGACCCAGACCAAACATTAAATTTCTGATCTTTTTCAGGCTTAACAATGTCATATTCCCCATCCGGATAAATTATTCCTGCATAATTTTCTTTGCCGTTTACTATAATCGGAATATCGTGATAAACAGAATTTACTCTCAAAGTATTAAAATACTTTTTTTGAAAAAAGGCGATACCCAAACCATAATACCAATCATTATTTACCGGAGTAAAAACAATCTGCGCTTTATTACTCTTTGTTTTTACAAAATTACCAGGTATCCGCGGTTCCGAACAAATCAAAACACCAATATTTAAATTCTCAGATTTTAAAACAGAAAACGGAGTTTCGCTGCGCGAAAAACCGGATTTAATATATAATTTTTGTCCCGGTTTAGCTCCGCTCAACCAATACATCCAAAACGGCACCCAATCGCCAAATGGCCAATATTCTGAGCCAATAACCAAATTTGTCTTATGATAAATATCCACCAAATTACCATTTCTATCAAAAAACAAAACCGAATTATACTTTTTCCCATATTCCCGGGTAACTATTCCCGTAATAACATTTTTATTTAAAATTTTAGCCAATTGGCGTGCGAAAACAATTATAGATCCGTTATTATTGATGCCATATTCACTAAATACTTCGCTTTCTATTTCATTTTCTCTGGTACTATTAAAAATATGCGTGGGCAAAAAAACATAATCAGCCGTCTCAGGTATTATTCCTATTATTTCCTTGGTAATTTTTTCTAAAAAAATATTTACTTTTGCACTGTCAGCATAAGCCATACTTGCTCCCAACTCTTTATATTCCGGACTGTTTTCTATAACTTTGGTAGAAAAAGAAATTACCGCTAAATTTATATTATCAGCCAGTTTTTTATTTTTAGCTTGTATCCACAAAACACCGCTAAGCGAAACCAAAAACACCAATACGGCAATAATTATAAAAAACCACTTTCTTCTGTTTTTCCAATCAATAATAATTTTACAAACCAGTAAATTTACAATAAAGACCACTAGGCCAAGTCCCCACACCCCGGCAATTCTAGCCAAGGGCAGAAAAATAGTAGAACCAAGAGTATTACCCAAAGCCAAAGGAAGACCGGGTATATAATTAAAAACATTAAATCCATATTCCAGCAACACAAATAAAACCGGCGTCAGAAACCAAAAAAACCAAGGCGAAAAATATTTTTTTGTTAAACCAAGCATAATGCCATAAAACCCAAATAATAATCCCATTAATATCCAATTAAGGGGCTCAATCACTACGAACAAACCAAGCATGGTATTAAAAATACAATAAAACAAAAAAGAGCCCAGCCATAGACGGACTAAGCTCTTTTCGTAATAAACAAACAAAAAAAACGGTACCAAACCAACAAAAATAAAGTAGTCAAAAAAACCGAACAACAAAGAACAAGCAGCTGAAACACCGGAGATTATTGGTAACTTATAGCTTGTTTTTATTTTTTCAAACGAGTTTTTATTCATAAATAGTGATGATCGGACGAAAATCCCAATGAGAACAATCGTTAATATTTACGCCATGATTACACCACCCCCAATTATCTTTTATTTTTATTCTCGGCTGAATCACGCAATGATCAGAAAAACAACAATTAACAACAAGACCTCCTCCACATGATGGTAATTTATTTTTCATATTCCAATAATCATATAGGTGATATAAAGAGTGCGGGTTGTCTGCATTTGGCTTTTCTATCATTTCTGCTCCGGAAATATTGGTGGCCGATCCATCACCCCAATCAACAGCATACATAACCATGGGTAATTGATTCTCATCAACATCGCTATTAAAGGTTAAATTTACAAATTTAAATTCTTCCTGAATGGTTAATGCAACATTTTCTCCATTTACTTTTATATTGTTATTGTTTATCACAGGTAGTATCGCGCAATAATCATCTATATTTCTAACACCGCCGACACACAAGCCATTATTGGGCTCTCCATTTGTTCCTGGGGGACCCCAAAGGTTGTTTTGAGCACCGGGATTATTTTGAATAACACAGTGTCCCCCGTCCGGACATTGAAAACATTGTTGTCCGCCAAGCGCAAGTGATAATGCTCCGCAGGTATATATATTTTCCGGAATGCAGTTACCGCCAGGGCAACAGCGTTGCAAAAAAGCATTGGGTGCAGGCGCTGCGATATCGCAAGCATTTACATTATAAGTTCTGCTTGTGCCAAGCGGATTACAAAAACCGGCACTGCAGCTCGCCTGAGGCACAATATCTCCAATATTGGCTCCGCCAGTACAAACAAAACCATTCCCCGGCGACACCGGATTGCAATAGTTGCCGCTAAATTCGCATCGGAAAGTTCCGCCGTATGTCAATAAACAATCTTCTCCTACGCCGCAAGTAGCCACTGCCTGTGAAGCACCGGCGCAGCAATTCATGTTCGGATTATCGGAACAGGCAAACAGAGGAATTGTAAATGATATCCCGCAACCGACGCCCACGCAATTATTAGTACACTCTGCACCGGACGCTGTGCCGCCATTACAGGTGCTTCTGGTTGTATCAAATGTGCAATTTTGCACACCGCATTCATTAAAATTACATGGTAAACCGCTAATACTGCAATTTCCCTGCGTGACAGAGGCAAAGGCCCTTAATATATATCTGTTTAAATTTTCGTCCCAAACCCAAGTGCCATAATTCTTAGCATACAACCTTTTTAAATTATCAATCGCATTAAGAGGAGATTGATTCGGAAATGAATTGCAAACCTCGCCGAATTTGCAGTCGTACTTACTGCCAGGTGTAGCGGGACTGATACACATTGTTCTGGATCCGCTACAAATCCCGTAAATAGAACCGGGAAAAACTACGCCACCGCTTAAACTATAAGGATATCCGGCATTCGCCCTATCTGAATTAGGGGGTATAGACACAGGTACTGGTCTTTGGGTTGAACGGGACCATTCATACGGATTACTAAGCGGCTCGGGAGGCATCATGGAACCAAATGGAGAATTGGGGGTATCATAAGAATAACCAAGATCAGCCATGGCACCAACGCCATTTACAAAATAATTACTATTCTCATACACTCTTCCGCTCCAGTACTTATTTTGGCCGCTAGGAGTTACTACCTGGGTAACCTGCAAGCAATCCGCTATATCATCGGTAATTACATTCGTAGTCGGATTAAAAAATCTAACTCCATTTTCAGCCGGAATCATAATTGTTATATCACCATACACCACCACCTCCGTGGCATCCATTATACCGTTTAAATAATCATACCATCCATATTGTCCGTCTTCGGTAGTCAAATATCTTGCGCCATCAGCTACACATGTAGGAGTGCATTGCGAATTATAACCCGGGGTTCCTTCGTCAATTGTCCAAATAATGAACTTTTTTCCGTCACTGGGACACTGGCCAGGATCAATCAATTCCAATCTGCGCCTATATCCTATCGGGCAATTGTACTCCGTATTCAGACATCCGCTATTGCATTCTCCCCAAACTATGTCCGAAGAAGCATTTCTCAGTCTTCGTCTTTCAACCGGCCGATTAGTATATGCTTCTTGACAATAATAAAGCGGGAAAGAATCCAGATATCCATAGTCACCCTCTATACCTTCTCCCTCTACCCGATCAACCGGCCACCACTGAAGGCAGGTATTTTCACTGCCCGGAAAACGATCGTATTCAAGACAATATCCATACCACCCTTTCTCGCGAGCGCCTGAATCGGTAATATATTCACATGACATAGAATCACTTTGAGGATACAACCGACAGCTCTTTGACACATATGAAGTATCCCTAATTTTAAGCGCCGGAGTTAAACGAATACTATCAAAGAAAAAATTTCCCACAGGCTCTCCTCCTCCAGGAAGTTCGGCATATAGCTCAATGGAAAGCAAATTTCCCAAAGCTGTAAATTTGCGCATACCAAATGTCCAATCCAAACCATTATTTACCAATATTTCATTATTGCCTAAGCCACCTATTACTTTTATTTTAGCAGTACCACCCGATAATTTTAAAGTATTTATGTGTCCGGAGACAAAATATTCCGCTCCGCTGACAACATCTATGTTTTCTGAAACCGCTTTATATATAGAACCAAGCTTTAAGAAATTTCTTCCCTCGGGAACATGGCTTATGCCTTCATTCTGCATTTCCGCCGGATTATCAATAACGCGCATCATTTGATCACCCCATGATACGCTACCGCCGGTATTATCTTTCATTACCCAAGCTATAGGATATTTATTATTGCCAATATCTTCAAAACTTCCATTGGGAACAAGGGTGGTGGATCCTTCTTGCGTCATGTTATTAAATTTATATGTTCCCTTCATTCCCTCTTCACTTGCGCTGGACATACCAACTTTTACATAGCCAGAAACATTTTGATATTTATCAATAGGGTTACCAAGACCTATTACTTGTAATGTGTTGTCCTCTTCATTAATAAAACTATTACAGAAACCATTGTCATTCACACTATTGCAGAGCCCGATGTCAAAACATTCTGGATTGCCGTTTTTGTCATGGATATAACTCTTACAAGCCAACCATTGATCACACACCCTGTCTGGTGCTACCTTTAATATAACATTTGAATCACATCCACCCAAAGGACAGTCTTCCGGTCCATTACTCAAATTCGGACTATTGTCTGCATCATATCCCAAACTTTTATAACTAAAGCTGCCTAAACCATTTCCACCTGTAACTTTTCTTTCATTAAACAAAACGCATCCTTGCTCAAAACTTACTCCCCCATTACACGATGTCTTATCTAAACCTTGTTCAAGGGAATACTTTACAAGTGCTTTTCTTATTCCCACTTTAGTATTGTTGCCGGTAGCTATACTGCTTAACGTGAGAGTGACCGTATCATTTAAACCTTCTGAGGTGTAGAATAAAATACTATTTCTTTCACCAATAACATTAACAACGCTAATATTGGGGGTAGCATTTAAAAATCTATTGTTGGTTTCATTAAACGGAACAAGGTCATTATTAGTGCTATTCAAACTCGCAGTCACACTTAAACTATTACTTTCGATTGACAATATATAGGGTGTGCTTGGTTTAAGTGTTAGTTCCTGTTGTCCAGCACCGTTAAAGCCATCGGCTAAACTATCACCATTTATATCCTGAGAAAAATCTCCGTTAAAGACTGCGTTGATAGATTCTCTAGAAATCGGATCAATATATTCCGTGCATCCAGAATCTGACACGGGGCAAAGACCTACCCAGTTTCCATCCAAACTGTTTGTTGGTTGTCCCACTTTTTCATTACCCCCCCCATGACCCAAGGTTTTACCCGGTACACCCGAATCAATATCCAAAACACAATCATAATTATTTGTATCCTGAATACAAGAATAGTGACACAAATTATTTTCACAACTTCCCAAAATAGGACATTGATCATTATTTATACAAGCCTCGCGAGTTGCAGAACACACACCGGCAACACATGCCTGCATTCTACAGTCCTTATTTTCAGTACATGCAAAACCATTATCGTCACAATTACTGTTTCGCAAGCAAATACTAGCTTCTTCTGGCAAACCGGCGCCACCCACATCTATTTTGCCGTTTACTACCCCGGTACCCGCGCCATCATCACATCTTTTTATTTTCTTTTTATACCAATCCCAAACATTAATACCGTTTATCCCTTCCTGCCTCCACTCACAAACCTGATCTTCTGGATATTTAAAATAAGATATTCCCTTACCCGTCAGCCATTCATCACATCCGGATCCATCTTCATTACACAAAATGTTTGTATATTGATCTGGATTATTTTCCAGATATTTATCCGTATAAACCACGTCTCCCGCATAAAAATAAGGTTCTCCGATACGCAGACATCCTTTTTCATCGTTATTACACTCATGATCTTCATTATAAACCGCATAAATCAAACTATCACCCTCTATATATTCACAATCTTGTCCATCAATAACAGTGCAAAACCCATCTGAATTTTGATCATTCCAAATTCCCGCCTCAAAACTGCTGTAATTATGAGTATCAATCATCAATTCACAGCCCACTGCCGATTCCTGGCAAAGCTCGGAAAAACTATGCAAAAAATGCACATCTCCCGCTTTATCAGTATAAGCATCACACCCCAAATTAAAAGTTGGTCCTCTGTAATTCCCAAAAATGTCATTATAGCAGGAATTCGGGGTATTCCATGAATCTTTAATTAAGAAATAACGATCTGAAATTTCCGTTAACCTAATATTATCAATGAAAAAATCTCCATCAGCCACTATAATCAATTCTTTGGCTGAAGTGGCTATATCTAAATTAAATTTATATAGACTCCAACCGGCGTTTATTACTGTTGGCAATGGGGCAAACAAAGACACATTATCAAATCTTACGGAAGTAAAATTTTGAGCCTCATTTCCGGTGGAAGTGTCTTCTTTAGCTAAAAATGTCAACATGTATGATCTATTATTCCAGGCATTTATTGTCTTTTTAATTGAACCGCCAGTTACTTTGAGCGACTCCCCTCCTACTATCAATGATTCACTGTCAACCAAGACCGAACTGCCGCCAAATCCTTCCCAATTATTTAAACTTCCTTCAAAATCATCATTCGCAACAATACGCACATTGTTTCCTTCACTTCCACTATATTCCCTACAACCGCTTTGCGAAGCCGAACATTTTATTCCCTCATTTGGTATGGCCATATAAAGACATTTGCCATGTTCATTGCTCCATACGCCATCAGCTTTGCAAAATACGCATTGATCATTGGTTGGATCGGCATCCAAATAAAAATTTCTACTGATATCTATCCATGTGCCCGGATACTTTGAAAGATTTTCACATTGAATCTGGGTATAATGATTATTTGAAACCGGATCCCGCACCACATTATTATCCGTTTTTCTATAAGGGTGGCAATTTTCTGTGCAAGATATGGTGTTACTATTAACATGATAAGAAACTTCTCCGGCTGTATTATAATATTCCAAACAATCCTCATTGTATCCAGGATCCGTGGCCGGCAAATTATATATAGCTTGATTGCAAACAAGCTGATCCCCTTCTATTACATCAGGATCTCCGGTATACATACCATCCACACCAACTACATCGTCTGCGTCTTCGTCTACTTGTAAAACATGAACTTTCAATTGAAAACCTGTTTCGGATGATCCTTCCCAAGTATAAAACTCGCTGCAATTTGCAAATGGATCATTTGGACGAATACATCTTCGAAGGTGTTTGTAATATTCCCTATTCTCTCCCCCCTCTTGAATAGTGTCTAAATTAGTAAATTCACTGCACCCCTCGGCTCCTGCGCTGCATTTTCTGGCAGTTTTTGGAATAAAATATTGCAAATTTTTTGATTCAAAAAGAGATTCCATCTGTAAATACTCATCGTATCCAAGACACTCTTCCGTACAATAATCCATCGCCTTGGTAATAGCCGGAACAGATAATTTATTTTTAATAGAAGTATAAAGATCACAGCCCCATTCCTCTTCATTGCACTTGCGATTATAATTATCACAAACTTCCGGATAATTGGTTTTTAGGCTGTAATCCATTCCCGGATTAACATAACACTCATTTTCCAAATAATCAGGCAGAAGCTTCATGTATATAAGCCCTTCTTCCCGGTAATCACTATAAGGGCTTGCTCCTTCCCCTCTTTCTATTTTAGCAGAATCAATGCGGCAACAGTCGTTACCTGCGCAATTACCATTATCAATTATATCTTCTATACCCACCCACACCTCATTGGTGCCGGGAATCATCAAATGGCTGACGCTAAAGCGCTGCCAAGTGTCAGAAGTGGAGAGGGTGGTGGAAGAGTGATTCAAGCTCCAATTTACATCTCCCCCAATTAAAATCCTGCCGGCATCACCGCAATTTTTAGCATAAATAGAAAAAGTAAATGCTTCTCCCTGCAGGGGAATATTACTGCTATCAAAAATCGGAACCACACCAGGTGCCACATCACCCGTCAACTGCAAACTACAAACACCATCCACCATATCGCCGTCGCACAACCTGTTTACTACAGGCAAACCAGATATTCCAAAATTAGTTTCAAAACTGGAATCATAAAGCAGATTTGCCTTAGCCACCGGCTTGGTTCTGATAAATTCACTGCATCCATCAGAATCCTTATCACATACCTCTGCATCGCGATCTAAATAAATTTTATTTCCAGCACTAACATTACAGGTGTAATTAGAGTTGGTATAATCATAATCTTCGCAGTATTCCCGGCAGCCCACATTATCTATACTGCAAGTGCCATATTCTAAAGTATTTTCCAGATAACCAAAAGTGTTGCCTTGATAAAACTGAAAAGCCTGGCAAGTATTAAATTCCGGCTGACAAGAATTATTGCCAAAATTCCAGGTTCGTTTTTCTTCAGTACAATATCCATACAGCCTGCAAATTCCATTCTCCTCTTTTATGCATGTTTTCTCATCGGCGCAGTAATCATCATTTCTGCTCACCACCAAACTACTATCGCCCCCCTGACCAACTATTGTCTGATACAATATTTCCGGTCCCGGGCCTGAGCGCTCGCAATAATTAAGCGGGGCCTTGAGTACCCAATTCGGGTCCACAAATCCACGGCACCAAACAGGTGAAATGTTTCCGTAATCATCGTTAGGGTCAAAACAATTTACTAAATATTCCAAATTCTGCGCTCCGCCTGTTATTTGCTGGTTATCCTTAATAAACTGGGCGGCAAGTTCCCAGCCGACAGGCAGAATTCTGAATTTTCGTAAAATTACCATGGAGCGATAAGGATATCCTTCATTATACAAAGGTTCTATGCCATTAGCATTAAATCCAAAAATGCCGCTTGGGTCCAGATAGCCGGCACGTATTGCCTCTCCTACCGTCATGTTGTTTTCCACTGCGGTTTTAAACTCTTCAGAGATAACACAGTTAGTGGGTCCGGCCTTGTTTGGATCTGGACACATAGCAAGTTCTGCTAGAATATTATAATCCCCACGGACATTAAAACTCGGTTCAACTAATTTTTTAAATTTTACTTTTGCGGCCACTACTCCCCCTGAATCGTTTTCACTATAAAAATCCGACAAGCTGCCAATATTTAAACCGCTCCAATTATAAGAGCCTGAGTATTTACTGCCCTTCCCCAACGACTCCAGTAAACGATTAAAAAGCTCTACTGCCAGCTTATTTAAAAATATATTGATAGCATCTTCAAAAGCGTCTTCCGTGTTCTCGGAAAAAGACGCCTCCCTAATCCTTTTAGCTTGCTCTAACTTGCTTTTGGCGTGTCCCGGCGGATTTTCTCTGGTACCGGCTATACCGCTAATATCCAACCAACCCTCATTTTCTATCCTATCCAAACCATCTACTTCTTTTTTTAGATCCAGAGTGCCCCAAAAACTAGTATGAATCGACAGAGCCTGGATCAAGGTAGACTCGGTCGGATCAAAAGCATTCTGCAGATTGGTTAAAAAATTATCGCTTTTTAGGGCCTGAGACCAATTTTCTTTCATTTTAGAAAAAGTACATGAGGGTTTCTTGGGCCTATAATCGTCCACGAGTCCCAATCCTATTTTGATTCTTATATCCGAACTTGGATTGCAAAGATTAAACTTTTTCCAGCCATTCTCATTTCCCAAACTTTCTAAAAAAGTTCCAGCAGCGTTATCTCCGATATTTTTTAAATATTCCCCCCACCCCTCGGTAATAAACATCGGCTTCTGTCCTTTGCCGCCGGAACCGATCCAAGTGGCGGTATCATAAGCAATCTGGTTCAAAGCGCTTTTTACAGCCGACCAAAAAGCCACCGAACCAGCCTTTTTCCAAGAAAAATTTTGAAGCCACATAAGTGAATCCTTAAGCCAATTCTTTTCATTTTGCACATTACCCTCTATTTCAGTATTAATAGACTCCCAATCAGTTGTTTGTATTGTCTGCGCCAAAATAACACTACTTGAACCAAAAAACAAAACAAAAATAATAACTACCGGCAGTATCAATTTAAGAATAGGTTTGTTGAACATAAAGTTAAAAAATTAAATTATATTGGAAAAATCTCCGCCCTCCACCAGTTGGCGGAGCGGATCAGCTTTGGGCTGAAAAATGCAAAGTTATTTTTCACTTAAAATCTCCTTATAAGCTTGGAGCAGATCTTCGTCGCTGATCTGTTTGAGCATTTCCGGATCAAAACCGGCATTAATCAATGAAGTTCTAAGGGTCTGAGCATCGCTGTTTCCGCTTAAAATACCACCCATATCTACTTGTGCTGGTCTTTCTTCGATAACGGTATTAACCAAATCTTCTGCATCCCGCATTTCATTTAAAAATTCCTGACCCAAGTCATTTTTTATGGGCGCAGTAGTACAAATCCTACCTATTGGACAGTTCGGATCATTATTGGAGTTTACCTCCTCAAAATCCGAAAAACCATCGCTATCGCTATCCTCTAAATATGGGGATGTTTTATAAATATTCAATTCATCCGCGTCCGAAAGTCCGTCGCCGTCCGTATCCTTGTTGATATCTACTGAATATGAATTTTCGTTTAAAACAGTATTATCTTGCGTTGCTTCCCGACCCAGACCCAAACCGCTTCTAAATTGAATTACCCACAAAAAAACAACCAAAACAGCAAAAAACAACAAAAGACCAACTGCTATTTTTTGATTGGTTGTAATATTATTGTTTAAATTATCCATTTAATTTAAAAAATTAATCTTGTTAATTTAATGTTATTATAACACATTTAAATAAAAAATGCCAAACAAATTTAGTATTAACCTTACTAAATATTTCATGTTATTCTGAGCGGAGCGATAGCGAAGTCGAAGAATCTCGTTTTTCTTCTATAACACGGAATTCTTCACTGCGTTCAGAATGACACTAGCTCTAGTAAATATTTTACATTATACTTAATACTTTCAATATTGCCTCCCAATCATTTATTGACAGTTCCTGCGCCCGCACCTTTTTATTCAAACCGATTTTCTCAAGTATTTCTTCTGCCTTAATTATATCAATATGAAATCCGCTAGCCAAATTATTTTTAAGCATTTTTCTTTTCTGGCTAAAACCTATTTTTACCAATCGAAAAAATTCTTTTTCTTTTTCCATGGATTTAACTCCTGTGATTTTCGATTTTTTAAGATCAATCCTGATAATCGCTGAATCTACTTCCGGTCTTGGAAAAAAATAATCTTTCTCCACTCTTTCCACTATAATGCGCGCATCAGCATAACGCTGCACGGAAATAGCCAAAACACTCATTTTCGGAGGACTGGCTACAATTCTTTCCGCTACCTCCTTTTGCAGCATCAAAACCATAAATTCCGGTTTATGTTTTACATTTAAAAACTTCCGCAAAAAAACAGAAGTAATATTGTATGGCAAATTCGCTACTATTTTATAATTTCCATTCTTTTTAAGATCTTCATCAGTTAAATCCAATACATTTTTATTGATGACCCGCACATTGTCGATTCCCTCTTCCCTTAATCTTCTTTTAAGTACTCCGGCCAAACGATCATCCAATTCCACCGCAATCACCTTTCTTGCCCTGGAAGCAAGTTCCATGGTTAAAAAACCCAATCCCGGCCCCACCTCTAAAACAACATCTCCATCATTTAAATCTGCCGCACCCAATATTTGACTATAAGTTTCTTCATGTATTAAAAAATTCTGCCCGCGCGAACGAGTTGGCTCAATCCTATATTCCTGACATAATTTTTTTGTTTTAGTTAAAATAGACATAATAATATCTAGTAAAAAGTTAAAAGTCGAAAGTTTATAAAATCAACAAGTTAAAATTTGCAAAACAAACTTTACTAAATTAAAAAACTTTCAACTTTATGGACTTTACAGACTTTCAGCTAAGTTATTTTATTCCCGCAATCATAAAATTAGCAAATTTTTTGGCTGTTTTTATAAGCAAACTATCACCATTATTTATTCCCACCGTACAACCGGTTCCTATGCATCCGCCTATGCCGGCTATTACCCCATTATCCATCTCGGTCATAGACATTCCTCCGGCTATTATCGGTCCGCCGCCGGCAGCTCCTGCTGCGCTTAAATTAGAAGTTAAAAAAATAGCATTACTGCCCATTCCGCCGGATGGCGAACCGGAAACATCAGAATACATTGCGCATCTGGCTGCATCTTTTATGTTGCAAAGCGTTCCTCCGGTACAAAGAGGGGGGGTGCCGGTAGTAAAACATTGTATCGCCACGGAACTGCTCAATCCAATCAAAAAAGAATAACCACTGGTGGCCATAACATCCTTAGCCCTAAAATAACCCGCATAATTAAAAATAAATAAATTAAAAACTATTGCTCCCACCACTAAAAATACTAAAAAAAATGAAGAAAAAAGAAATATTTTCTTTTTATTAAATTTAAACATAATAATTGTAATTGTACCCTATGTCATTCTGAATGCAGTGAAGAATCTCATTGAAACGCGCTAAGTCCAACTTCACGGGATTCTTCGTCGCTTCGCTTCTCAAAATGACAGAAATGAAATAATAATATAACACTTTAATTGTATCAAATTTCACTAAAATAGTCACTAATGATATAATAACAATAGTTAAAAGTCGAAAGTTTATAAAGTTAAAAGTAATATCCTTAATTTAGTCAAAAATTATGTACAAAATCTTTACTATCATCCTATTAATATTGTTTCTGTTTCCTATTACGCAAATTTACTCTGCTACACAAGCTTTAGCGGAAAAAATGAGCGGTAGAATTTTATTACAAGTTGAAGAAAACGGCGAAGCCTGGTATATAAATCCTGCTGACTTCAAAAAATATTTTCTAAATAGACCCAAAGATGCTTTTGATTTAATGAGGGGTTTGGGCATCGGCATCACAAATAATAATTTAAATAAAATTCCCATTGGCTTAATTGACTACACAGACAGTGACAGCGATTCTGACGGACTCGCCGATAGACTGGAAACTGCACTGGGCACCAATCCGCAGAACAAAGACTCTGACGGCGACGGGTTCTTGGATAAAGAAGAGTTAGCGGGTGGTTACGACCCGTTAAACTATAGAAAAATGCCTCTGGATGAAAAATTTACACAGCAAAATCTGGGTAAAATATTCCTGCAGGTAGAGCAAAACGGCGAAGCTTGGTATATAAACCCCCAAGATAAAAAAAGATATTATCTGGGACGCCCAATAGATGCTTTTCTGGTTATGCAAAAGCTGGGTCTAGGAATTACCAATCAGAACTTAAATCAAATTACTATCGGACACTTGAATCAAATTACCCAAAATCAAAATCAAACAAACAACATTAATAATAGTAGTGGTGATAATATATTACAGAATATAGCCGACGCGATTCGCGCCAATGATACTCAAAAAACTATTAGCTATTTCATTCCTCAAATGCATGCCTCCATTGAATATTCTATGGAGCATCTAAATGCTGAACAAAAGTTTACTCTGGCCAACATTCTTTCGGGAAGCACTCTTTTGGAATCCGCTGATAACCAAAAAACCTATTCCACCAAAATATATTTCCAGGGTAATTACTATCCGGCTTATTTTTATGTCATTAAAGAATTAAGCGGGGAATGGTATTTATCCAACTTGTAGAAAATTTATAAAATCAAAGGTTGATATTAATCAAAAAATCGGTAAATTTTACCGATTTTTTTCAATATTCAATATTATAAAATTCTTATAGCAAATTAACAAACAGGGAGGCGAGAGCCGCTAAGACAAAAGTCCAATTTAAACCGAGGTTTAAAGCTATTAGGAGTATAAATAGTAATATCAAAACCTTTCCGAGCTGTACTGCTATTTCTTTCAAAACTGTATATTCGTCCACATAATGCCCATGATCTGCCATAATTTCATAATTCAAGGCGTCAAATGGAGTATCTTTAAAAATCTGTACGAACTGATGATATGCTCCGGCAATAAAAATTTGAAAAGAAGTTAAAACAAATATCTTTCCCACCCATCCCAAGGCATAAAAAATACTGCCCCAATGGATTATCTTTCTTTTATTAAGAATATCCGTGTATTTACCAACCATTAATTGTAAAACAATGGTAACCACCACTATCAGAGAAGAAAGAGCGCCCACAGCAGCATAATCACCTTCAAGCAATTTCCAGATAAATATCGGCCAAACAATAATACCCACGGCATTTTCAGCCCCATTTGCCATATTCGCCAAAATCAACGTTCTATTTTTTTTCTTAAAAAAATGTTTAAATGTTTCAATGTAGCCCCAAGAATATTTTTCACGGGTATGAGGAATGGTCAAAAAGGGAATAATAGACGCCATATAAACCACAATAGCTAAAACAAAAACAAGGTTGTAGCCAAATCTGGCGATTATAAATCCGGAAGCCAACGGCATGATTACGCTTAAAAATGTTTTTGATGCCCACATTAAACCTATCCCTCTTCCCCTGGTATTTGGAGCGGCAAATTTAGCCATATCGGTATGGTATGGTATCCAAAAAAGTATTCTTCCAATGGTTATAGCAAAAATAGCCAATACTGAAAAAAACAAAACATCCGACACGATAAAGTAAATTGCCACATAATAGCCGGCTAAAATGGGGATGCTAATCTGCAAAGAGCGTCTCAACCCTATTTTGTTTAAAAACTGAGCGCCCCAGGGCAAAAGAACCGCATAAATCAAATGTCCAATTAAATAAAAATAGATTACTTTCTTTATATCGTATCCATAGGCGATAAAAAGATAAATGGGTAAAAACAAGCCAATTAAACTGGTTCCGGCGTGCTGAATCATTCTTCCGGAAAACAAAGAAACAAATCCGGCAGATAAATCTTGATGAATAATTTTTTTGAACATGTAGTTTGGTTTAGTTTGTAAAGTCGAAAATGTACCACCCTGTCATTCAGAGCGTAAGCGAAGAATCTTATCAAATTAGGCTTTGCTATCATCCATTAGATTCTTCACTCCACTGCGTTTCGTTCAGAATGACGCTAAAATTAGTTTAACCATGTTCAATAAAGAAGCCTACGACAAATTCCAACCTTCATTCGTCCAGACTCAGCTAGACTGGCGAGAATGACATAATGACATGTATTTTATTTAACAACAATATTTATCAATTTTCCTTTTACAAAAATCACTTTTTCAATCTTTTTTCCTTCTATCCATTTTTTTATTTTTCCACTTTCTAATGCAATTTTTTTTGCTTCTTCCTCCGTGATATCTATAGATACTTCAATTTTTTCTCTTAATTTTCCATTGACCTGAACAATCAACTCAATAAATTCGTCATGAGCTAATTTTGCATCATATTCGGGCCACAGCTTGTCGCTAAAAATTGAATTCTTATTTCCCAGTCTTTCCCACATTTCCTCGGCTATAGACGGAACAAAGGGGGATACTAAAACCAAAAAGGATTTCCATGTTTGAGTGGAAATTTTATCTGCTAAATTTAAAACATTAGTTAATTCCATGAGTCTGGCAACAGCTGTATTATATCTCTGGTCTTCAAAGTCATCTGTTACCATTTTTATAGTTTTATGTAATTTGTTTATAATTTCATTTTCGTCTTTATGGCTATTTTTAATTTTTTCTTCCAGTCGCGCAATTTTCTCCACCCATCGTTTTGTTCCGCGCACACCCTCATCGGTAAATGAACGATCTTCATTTAATGGCCCTAAAAATAATAAATATGTTTTCAGGGCATCATAGCCCACCTTTTCCCCATATTCTTCCGGATTAATAACATTACCTTTGGATTTGCTCATTTTTTTTCCGTCTTTAAGTATCATGCCGTTAGCGCGAAATTTTTTGAAGGGATTATCAAAATCAATCAGATCGATATCGTGCAGCGCCATAGTGATAAATCTTGTATACATTAAGTGAAGAACTGCGTGCTCATTTCCCCCTACATAAAAATCAACTGGAAGCCATTTTTTACCAAGCTTTTGATCAAAAATTTTATTGTTATTTTTAGGGTCTATATATCTAAAAAAATACCAAGCCGAATCGAGAAAATTATCCATCACATCCGCTTCGCGGCTGGCCGCGCCTCCGCATTTTGGACAAGTTGTATTCATAAAATCATCAACATTGGCCAAGGGCCCCCTTCCGTCTCCCACGGGCTCCCAGCCCTTCTCTAGTTCGGGCAGCCTTACCGGCAAATCTTTTTCGAAAACAGCCAAAGCTCCGCACTTCGCGCAATACACAATCGGTACAGGAGGGCCCCAATATCTTTGTCTGGATATACACCAATCCCTTAAGCGATAATTCACTACTCCTTTGCCAATTTTCTTTCCTTCCAGCCAAGATATCATTTTTTCTTTTGCTGTCGAAGTTTCTAAACCGTCCAAGAATCCAGAATTCACAGCTATGCCATCGCCAACCGTACAGCCTTCAATATCAGGAATTAATTCCAGTATCTTATCTATGCCGAATTTTTCCGTAAAATGCCCCCTATTAAAAAATATTCTTTTTTGCGGATTTAAAACATCTGAATATTTTTCAGTTTCTATTTCAATATAGGGATCATTGCTGGACAAATATTGAATAGTGTTTTTAACCAGTCTTCTTACATTTTTCCAATCAACCCTCTCTTCTCCGAATTTTTCGCTATGTTCGAGGCTTTCTCTGGGCAGTCCGGCCTCAACTAATTCCTCAATCGTCTTTCCCTCTTTTTCACTTGGCCCCACTAAAATTAAATTATTTACTGCAACATTATATTTATCAATAAACATGCACGCCGCTTGTGTTCCCAAGCTAAAACCAACAATGGTCAAATTCCCGCTTAAATCATCTTTTAATTCTTTTAAGCAATCCATCCATCTTTCTACGCGAGGCAAATGCGGATTGGGCATATCCGGAATAATCACATTGTAGCCCCTGCCACCAAACTCCTGCTTAAACCATGGAAACCAGTGTTTGGAAGAATCATCGCAAAGTCCGTGAAGCACTAAAATTGTTTTATCTTTTCCGCTATTTTTTGGTTTGACCACTTCTTTAATCGAAATGTTAAATTTTTTTGCAAACTCAAAATCGCGTTCATCATGCGCCGGTACAGCCATTATAGCTCCGGTGCCATATCCCATCATTACATAATCCGCCACAAACACCGGGATTTCTTCGTTATTTACCGGATTTACAACATAGGCGCCGGTAAATTCTCCTGTTTTTTCCTTGTTTTCCGTTCTTTCCAATTCAGACTTCGCTCCAGATTTTTTAATATAATCCTCTATTTTTTCGCTTTGTTCTTTTGTGGTTATTTCCCTCACTAACGGGTGTTCAGGAGACATTACAAAATAAGTCGCGCCAAACAATGTATCCGGTCTAGTGGTAAAAACTTTTAATTTACTTTTTCCAAAAACACCGCTAAAGGCATCAATCTGGGGCTGAAATTCTTTTTTCCATTCTTCCTCGGTCTGATTAAAAATATCTCTGCCTGTCGCTTTGACCAGATACAGGCTTCTCATCGGAAAATAAATATCAAGCTCCCCCTGCAATTTATCTGTCATAATGTATTCTCTGCGATATTTTAACTGCTTAATTTCACCATTGGGAAAAAGAATTGTCCAGGCATCCTCAAAATAAAATTCTTTCCGACCTCCGTATTTCCTGGCAATGTCTATATAAAAATCCTTTATTTTTTCCGCAATTTCCCTCTGGCTAAAGCCGGATTCATCCTCGCCCCCCAGAGCAACCCTCTTGACATGCGTCGGATCAAAATCTTCTCCTTCAAAAAATACAGAAGTATCACAAGAGACAACCGGATAGTCATATTTACCATGATAAGCTAAAACTTTCTGCTTAGAATTCTCCAGTCCATTATCGCTTTCTTCCGGAACATCAACCACTTCCGGAACTTGTTCAATTTTAATATCCGGATTAACATATTTAAAAATTTTTTCCAGTCTTTCTATTTTTGATTTATTACCTGTTCCAAGATAAATTTTTTTTATATCATTTCTTTCGTTTTTTATAACAAACTCTACTTCCGCTCCTTCGCTGCGGCCAATCCAATTTCTTTGCGCCGACTTGGTGATATCCGACCAATCCATCGTCTCAAGTCCGTTTAAAAGCTTCTCGGCATATTTGGTGATTCTGAAAAACCATTGCTTCATTGTTTTTTTTTCCGGAACAGTCTTGCATCGTTCGCAGACCCCATCCTCAATTTGCTCATCAGCCAATACTGTTTTGCATCCGGAACACCAATTAAGCAAAGCTTCTTTTTGATAAGCGAGATCTTTTTCAAAAAGCTTGGTAAAAATCCATTGTGTCCACTTGTAATACTCCGGAGTGGTGGTATCTATTTCGCGAGTCCAATCACAGCCAAGTCCGGCTGAGCTAAGCTGCTTGCGAAAATTAACAATAGTCCTATCCAACATTTTCCGAGGAGTTTCCCCTATTTTTAATGCATAATTTTCACTATGAATTCCAAAAGCATCAAAACCAACCGGTTCAAACACGTCCATTCCCTGTAATTTCTTATATTTAGCCATGACATCAACACAGGTAAATGCATAAAAATTGCCGATATGGAGCCCTTCTGCACTAGGATAAGGAAACATAAACAAGGCATAATAGGGGTTCTCTGATTTTTTTAAATCAGGCGAAAAAACCTTATCTTTTACCCATCTTTCCGCCCATTTCTTTTCAATTTTTTGATGGTTATATTTATTAGTCATAAAATTCATCTTAACATTTTAACATGTTTTTACATCCCACTTTTCATAAATATAATTTTTGAAAATAAATCCCGCTTTATATAAGAGCGAGATTTAATGGACCTGTCGCCAAACACTGTTGCGAGTCAAATTTTTTAGATTTTACAGCAAAAGACTAAAATTTGGGCCGTGACAGTGTTTGGCGACAGACCCTTTATATTGAGAACTATAAATTTTAAACTGTGTTGATTTTTCTCTTTTTAAATTTTCGTTTGGCTTCTTCGCGCAAATCATCCACTTTATCAAACTCATCCACAATTTCCTCGCCAATTATTTCCTCTAATATATCCTCAATGGTAACAAGCCCCACAACATCTCCAAACTTACTGACCACAATAAACAAATGATGCCTGGTTCGTTTAAAATCATTTAACACCTTATCTAAATGTTTTTCATTATTCACAAATATCACATCTCGGCGAGCAGCATCGCCGACTTTTTTCCCGCGCCAATCTTTTTTTATCAAATCTTTTACATAAAGAGTGCCGATTATCTCATCTCTGTCTTTTTTATAAACCGGTATTCTAGAGTGTCCACTATTGCTAATCTCTGAGATTGTTCTTCTGTTTAAAGTCTCTTCATGGTGCAAAGCAAACATTCCGGTACGCGGGGTCATTACAGACTCCACCGTTTTATCAGAAAAAGATAATGCCCCGCGAATAATCCTTTCTTCATCGGCATCAATCTCGCTATTTTGCAGTTCTTCATGATCTTTTACCATTTTAATTAACTCCCTTTTAGAATAAACGGTCGGAATTTCGTCTCCCAGAGCTTTATCTAAAACCCATGCCATGGGCCTACAAACTGGATAAAAAAACCAAACTGTCAAATGAACCAACCAAGCCATTTTCGAACCAACCTTCAGTGCATATCTAGAAAATACGGCCTGTGGAATAATCTCACCGAAAATAACAATTAAAATAGTGGCCATAATTCCGGCTAAAACTCCGGAAACAATAGACCCTAGATAAATAGAAATAGCGGCATTTACCGCTACATTGCCAATTAATAGAGTACACAAGAGTAAATTTCCGTTTTTTCGTAAATTGTATACCTTTTTAGCTTTTTTATCTCCTAATTTAGCTTTGCGTTCCAAGTCTCCACGATTCAAACTAAAAAATCCCAAAGTCGAGCCGGAAAAAAATGCTGAAATTAAAATTAAAATAATGACTATAAAATAATCCATGAATATGCAGTTAAAAATTTAAATTTAATAATTATTGTTATTTAGGTTCTTGAGAAGCGGTAGCAACAAATTTTATTATTCAGCCGCACAACCCAAATATCTCTTAACTGCATTTTTATTATAAATTAAATCTTTAAAAAAATCAATACCAAAAAACGGATTATTTAAAAATAATCCGTTCAAATTTAAATTTTTCATTATTTTTTAATACCCACCAACAATTACCTTATAAAGAAAAAATATTATGGGATAAATAAATGGGATACCAAACATTACAAATATTAGCACTAAAAACATACCATATCTTTCCAATTCTGCAAATTTTAACTGCCAATTATATGGTAAAAACGGCATTATAACCTTTGAACCATCTAATGGGGGTATAGGAACCAGGTTGAAAACCATTAACAATAAATTAATAAATACCACTGAATGAAAAATACCAAGAAGAGATAAGGAAAAAACCGGTGTGAACCTAATTAAAATTCCAAAAAAAACAGCAGTAATAAAATTTCCCATCGGACCGGCAATTGCTACTTTTGCACCTCCGTACTTCGCATCCCTTAAATTATAAGGGTTGAATGGAACCGGCTTGGCCCAACCAAAAACAAAACCGGCCTTGGATACTACCAAAATAAAAGGAAGGAGAATAGAGCCAAAAAAATCAATATGATGTATGGGATTCAAGGTAAGTCTGCCGGCGTTTTTGGCCGTAGGGTCACCCAATCTGTCAGCCATCCAACCATGCATATACTCATGTATAATTGCTGAAAAAATTAATATTACTATAGAAAAAATCTCTGTCATATTTTGAAAACTAAAAACGAAAAACTAAAAGCAACAATTTAAAACTCAAGAAAAGCCTGAAAGGCTTTTTGAAGTCTCCGCCTTAAATTATTATTAAAATTTAATATTACAACAAAATTCTTTATAAATTATATACCAATTCTAAAAAAAGTTTACCACATCTTGCAAATTTTATCAAAACATGATAGAGTAGCTTATAGCTTTTGGGTGTTAGCTTATAGAATTAACTTTAAAACCTATTACCCCTAAAAGCTATTTTGCTATAACCTATAAGCTAAATAACAAAATATATGGCTAAACAATGTGATATATGCGGACGCAGCTCAACTAAAGGAGCATCTAGATCTCACTCTAATATCAAAACAATAAAAAGACAATATATAAATTTGCAATCAAAAAAAATCGACGGAGTTAAAAAAATAGTATGCACCGGATGTATGAGAACTATGGCAAAAACAAAATAATTCCCATATTACAAACACCTTCAAAAAGTTTCTAATTTATTTAGAAACTTTTTTATATTTATTTACAAATTTCCTAACCCCTTTTAAACTATATACAAATCTCCGTGTCCCGGATATACTTTCATCCCTGATTTAATCAACTCTTTTAACATCGCCAAAGACCTTTCCATTTGTACTTCATCTCCTCCCGGTAAATCGGTTCGGCCATATCCGTCAAAAAATAAAGTGTCTCCGGTAAAAATAAATCTCCCCCCTCTATCAAACAAACATATACTACCGCGCGTATGCCCGGGGGTCAAAACGACCCGAAGCGCTTCTTCTCCAATATTAATAAAATCCCCATCAGACAAATACTGATCGGGAATAAAATTTTCTACAAAACCCTGATCGTTTTTATGAATCAGGGCTACTGCTCCGGTTTGTCTTTTTATGTCTTCGGTAGCCAGACAATGGTCATAATGATAATGAGTATGAATGATATACTTTAATTTCGCGGAATGTTTTTTGAATTCAGAAATTATTCTTTCAGCTTCATCACCCGGATCAATAACGGCCATTTCACTATTTGAAATCAAAATATAACAATTCGTTTCTATCTGGCCGACAACCAATCTTTTAATTTCCATACACTAGTTTAGCTTTTAGATGTTGACTTTTAACACAAGAAACACTCTATAAGCTATAAAAACTATAATACAATCAATAAGAATCCGATAATCCCCAAACCCACGAATTCTAAAACAAAAATTTTAACAAAGCTGACTCCTGCCTTACTGGAATTAAAAATCATATGTTTAATTTTTCTTTTGCTAAATTAATAATATCATCAATCCGCCAATCAGTTTTTACTAGAAAATCATAAACATTATACTTGGCAACACTGGATACGCTTTCAGGATCACTCAAATTAGAAAGCATGATAATTGGCACATCACTGCCCCAATTATTGTCACTCCTTATCTCTTTCACAACAGAAATTCCATCCATCTTTGGCATAATAATATCTAAAATCAATAAATCAGGAGATTCTTTTTTGGCGATACGAACACCTTCTTTTCCATCTTGAGCACTCAAAACATCAAATCCGGCTTTTTCAAATTTACTTACCAGAGCATTGAGCATGGCTATTTCATCCTCAACAATTAATACTTTTTTAACTTTTGACATATTATTAATATTTAAATTTAAATTATTATAGGCTGGATAATTTTTTTGTTCCTAATTTCTTTTTCATTCCCTTAAGCGGTATAGTAAAAAATATAGTGGTACCTTTATTAGCTTTATCGGGGGTTATTTTTTTTCCTTTATATTCTTCAGACAAAAGAAACTCCAAGCTTGGGGACTCAAACCAAATCTTGCCTCCTGATTTCTCAATAACAGCCTTAGCAATATAAAGCCCGAGGCCCGTACCAACCGACTCCATTCTCCTGACATTATCTGCCCGAAATAATTTAGAAAATACTTTCGGCTGCTGTTCACGGGGAATGCCACATCCAGAATCTGAAACCTGGGTTAGTATGTTGTTCTCTGTTTTTTTGATTGTAATTTTTATCATTCCGCCTTTGTTCGTATATTTCACCGCATTGGAAATCACAATATCAAAAACCATTTTAGTAAGTCTGGGGTCCAAATTAATCTTTGGAATATCATCATAAGCCTTTTTCAAATGTATTTCTTTTTGCTTAATCTGCGGCAAATATTTTCGCAGAGCATTTTCTGCTCTTTCCACGATATCAGTCGGCTCCGGTTCTATAGAGAAAGTACCCACATCTATCCTGGAAACATCCAAAAGCGCGTTTACTAATTCTATCAACCTTTCATTGCTAAGATAAACTTCTTCTAAGTACTTTTTTTGCTCCTTGTTTATCTCTCCTGCTTCTCCGGTTACCAAAAAATCAACATACCATTTTATAATAGAAAGCGGGGTGCGCAATTGGTGCGAAGCCAAAGTTACAAAATCGGTCTTAGCCTTGGCAAGCTCCGTATCCTTGGAAACATCAATGGCTACATTGGTGCGCAGCCTGGAAAGCAAATCATTTAAAGCACTGGCTAGCTGCCCAATCTCATCTCGACTGTCTATTTCTATTTTTTTAGAAAAATTACCGGCAGCCATCTCTTCTACATTAAAAGAAAGACTTATTATTCTTTGGCTTAGCTTGCGACTAATCATAAAAGAGGTAATAAAAACAAAAATGTATACGGCCTGACCAAGAAGAAGTACCTGCTGCAGCGAACCACCAATTAAAAGTGCGACCACCAGAACCAAAACAGTGGCTAATACAAAAACGATTAATAAAATTTTGTCTGATATCCTCATGTAAAATATTTGGATTTACTATTTTATTATACAATATTTAATACAAAGGGTAAAGAATTTTTCAAAAATTAAAAAACCGTTGTATTTATCACAACAGTTTGATATTTTTATTTTTTTTCTCCCCATTTTCCAATTTCTACATATATCATTTTTTTTCCAACTTTTAGAAAATCCAAAATAACAGATACTCCATCTTCTCTTTTAAGAATAATATGAAAATTTTTTTCTTTTAATTCTTTTAAGCCACTCACCACAAAATAAGGGTCTCCGCATCCGCACTCACAATAGGCATAAACCTTTGTACATTTTTTTAAAATTTTTATAATATCACTTTTTTCCGGAATTTGCTCTATGTTTTTTATACCTTTATAGGGGTTATCAAAATTAAAATTAAAAAATTTAGGGGAACACCCAAACCAAGCCTGAATAAATTCTTGTTTTTCAGGAAGCTGTTTCTCTGCCAATTTCACAATCCATGAAGGATTATATAATTGATGTTTAATTTCATTTTTTTTCTTCATTTCGCTCTTCACAACACCCCCCGCGTATATCTAAAATTAAAATCCAACACCCTTGTTAAAAATCAATAAAATTTAAACAAGCTTAACACAAAAACAAAACAGTGTCTAACTCAAAACTCAAAACCCCAAACTAAAAATTACAAAATAAGATATGGGGCAAAGGAGGAGTTGACAATTTTTTTTCTCTTGCTATAATTCAATTTACAACTTACCGATCGGTAAGTAATTACAAAGAACACAATATATGCCCAAAACAACAAAGAAACAAATTATTACAACCGCTAAAGAACTTTTTTCCGTTTATAACTATGATTCCGTATCCATGAATGATATTGCTCAAAAATTAAATATTAGCAAACCAGCATTATATCATCATTTTGCTAATAAGGGGGAAATTTATTTAGGGGCTGTACAAGATGTTTACGGTTATTTTATAAAAAATTTTGAAAAAATAATAAAAAAGAATATTAAAACCAAGGAAAAACTAAAAAAAATACTATCGCTGTTTTTGGAATTAAAATTATGCAAAAACAAAAAAAACGAATGTCATAATATGATAATAATGCAAAAACTTTCTAAACATGATGAAAATGCAACTATTTTTCTAAAAAAAGCAAAAAACCAATTATATAAAACCCTCTCTCCTCTTTTTGACGAAATTATAGAAAAAAACAATAATCTAAAAAACATAAAAAAAGAATTTCTATTTTTATTAATATTCGGCACCATTAATTCATATGCCCTAAATAAAGCCATGCTAAATGAAGAGGTGCTGAACAAAAAAGAAGTTATCAATTATATTATAAAACTAATATTGAAATAATATGTTAAATAAAATTAAACAAATATTCAAAGATAAAAAAATCTACAAAAAACCAATCGTGATAATTATTTCTATTTTAATTATGTCTAGCGGCATTTTTGCTTCTTTTAAAATAATACAAAATAAAAACAATCAAGAACCGCAGGAAGTTATGGCGCAAAAATTAAAAAAAGTAGAAACAATCATATTAGACATGAATAATGACGATGCTTTTATAGAAACTATCGGTGCCATAAAACCGGAAACACAAATTGATGTTACCGCAAATATCGGCGGTTCTGTTAAAAATATTTATTTTAATATTGGCGACGATGTTTATGTTAATAAATTATTAGCATCCCTATATGACGGGGCTGTGCTTACCGGACTCAACAATGCTCAAACCAATTATGCTAATATGCAAAACAACCTTTCTTCAACGGAAATCTTGGGAAACGAAGCCATAAGACAAGCTGAAATCGGCGTACAAAGCGCAGAAGAAACCATAAAATCAGCTGAAATCGCTCTTAATTCCGCCCAAGACAACCTCGCAAACATTAAAACATTAAAAGATAAAAATAAAATAGATGTAAAAACCAATGCAATCATATCTTTTAACAGCTATCTCAATTCTATTTTTAACGCCCTAAACCAAATTAATCAGATACTAGATGTGGAAGATGGGACAGCGCAAATTACCGGTATAGAATATGTGCTGGGAGTAAAAAAATTATCAACGGTGCATATAGCCGAAACCAGTTACCGTGCAGCCAAAAATCAATACGACATTTTGAAAAAAGCAACACCAAACACTGAAGACATAAAAGAAAAGATGCTTGATATGATTAATTGTCTTTCGCTTGTAAAACAATCTATTGATGACACATTGGAGGTAATCAACAATACTATATCCAGCTCGGATTTCAATGAAACCGCTTTAAGTAATTTAAAGCAGTCTCTTATATCACTGCATGCATCATTTACCGGAACCCAAACCGGAGCAGAGAATACCCTGCAAATACTACAAAATATCAACCTAAGTTATAATCAAGAAATTATCACTCTGGAAAATTCAGTAAAAGCTGCGGAAAATAATTTAATTATTGCCCAAACTGGATACATCAACGCCTTAGCATCGCTTGAAACAGCTCAAAGGGGACAAGATCAAAAAAAACTATCTTCGCAAATTTCTTTAGATAGTGCGGGGGGGCAGTTAAATCTCGCTCGAACTCAAGCCGGGGATCTTTCAATTAAATCTCCAATTGCCGGAAAAATAACAAAAAAACTAATAGAGGTTGGAACAGAGGTGGGTCCCGGACAAAAAATAGCCGAAGTCTCTCAAATTGATAATTTAAAAATTGAAGTAAGCATATCCAGTGAAGATGTATATCGCATCAACAAAGAAGCGGAGGTAATCATTGGGGATGGCTTTGTGGGAAAAATTTCTTCCATTGATCCGGTAGCCGATCCTATTACTAAAAAAGTAAAAATCACCATTCTCTTTAATAATAAAAATAAAGAATTAATTTCCGGAACATTTACTGATGTCTTACTTCCGATTAAACATCTGGAAAAAACACACAGTGAATCAATATATATCCCATTGCGCGCCGTAACCATTACTCAAAACGGGAGTTTCGTATTTATAGTTAAAACAAATGAAAAAAACATGCCAACAGCTCAAATAATACAAATAACCACCGGAAAAACCGAGGGTAATTTAATAGAAGTAATAGATGGTTTGAACGCGCAAGATGAATTAATAGTTGAGGGCGGTAAAATTTTAGAAGATGGGGAGCGAGTGGAAATAATGAATTAAAAAAATTCAAAATTATGAACAATAAAAATAATTACTCGGATAATTATAAAAAGATAATGGAGGAAGGACTGGAAAAAGAAAAAAAATCTTTTTTTGGTTTTTTTATTAAAAATTTCAGGCTTACCTATCTGCTTCTGATTGCAATCACATTTAGCGGTATTTATTCTCTTTTTACCCTCCCCAAAGAAGCTGAACCGGAAATCCAAGTACCATATGCGATAGTAACAACAGTTTACCCGGGAGCAAATCCAAAAGACATAGAAGAAATGATCACAAAAAAACTGGAAAAGAAAATTGAAAACTTGGATAATGTCAATAAATTTGAATCTTCTTCCGGTGAAGGATTCTCTTCTATCTTTATAGAATTTGAAGCCAGTGCCGACCTGCGGGAATCTTTTCGCAAACTCCGAGAGGAAGTAGATAATGTCGAGTCGGAGCTTCCGGAGATGGCTGAAAATCCGATAGTTAGTGAAATAAATTTTAACGATCTTCCCATTATCACATACTCACTGCTTGGGGATTATACAGAAGAAGAGTTAAAAAAATATGCGGACATCTGCCAAGAAAATTTTGAAAATATCAAAAATGTTTCGGAAAGCCGAATTATCGGCGGTATAGAAAAAGAGTTTCAAATCATGGTGCATCAAACCAAATTAGCTTATTTCAACATATCCATGGGTCAGATTGTAAATGCTATTCACACCAACAATTTCAGTCTTCCTTCGGGAAACATAGAAGTAGACGGATTTAAATATGATGTGCGGGTTAAGGGTAAATTCTTGGATGCTATAGATTTAAACAATGTGGTGATTACAACATACAACAACTCCCCCGTATTTCTAAAAGATATTGCCTTAGTTAAAGAAGGTATAAAAGAAAAAAATAGTAAATCAAGAATTGGTCTCAAAAATCAAGAATCAAAACAAACCATTTCCCTGCAAATATACAAAAAAACCGGCGGAAATATTTTAAATATCGTAAAAGATTCTGGTGCAAAAATTGATGAACTATACGAAAAAGGAATAATTCCGAAAAATCTGCAAATCATAAAAACAAACGATAACTCAGTTTTTATAAAAAAAGATATTCATACTTTGGGGTCTAGCGGACTTCAAACTATGGTGCTTATTGCCTTGATACTAATGCTAATTCTAAGCTTGAACGGAGCTATAATCACCGCATTATCTATACCCATCGCCTTTTTAATTACTTTTTCAGCCCTAAAAATACAGGGAATGACTTTAAATAGCATGGTGCTTTTTTCATTGGTGCTTTCTCTTGGGTTAATGGTTGATAATGCTATTATAGTTATTGAGGGAATAAACGAATATATATCCCAACATAAAAAATCTATATTTGAAGCGGCCATTCTTTCTGTTTGGAACTTTAAATGGGCTATCATCTCTGGCACCATGACCACCGTTGCCGCCTTCCTGCCCATGCTTCTTGTCTCCGGCATTATGGGAGAATATATGTCTATCTTGCCAAAAACCATCACCACCACCCTGCTCTCCAGCTTATTTGTGGCGCTAGCAGTGGTTCCTGCGCTTGCCACCCGCTTCATGAAAGGAGAGCAAAAACATCAAGAAAATTCAAAAAGGAAAAAAAGAGTAGAAACTATTTTTAACAAAATTCAAATCAAATATATTAATTTCCTCCAAAAAACATTACCGCACAAAAACAAAAGAAGAAAAGTTATCACAATTTTTGTTATCCTTTTTATTTTAGCTGTAGCTACCCCCATATCCGGAATTATGAAAATAGAGATGTTCCCAAAGGTAGATATTGATTATTTTGTAGTAAATATCGAGCTTCCCGTGGGTTCTGTTTTAGAAAAAACAGAAGAAATATCAAAAGAAACAGAAAAAATAATATCCAGAGTGCCGGAACTGGATAATTATGTTGTAAATATTGGATCTACTGCGTCTCTGGGGTATGGTTCGGGGGGCGGAAACGGAACCCATCTGGCAAACATTACAGTTAATTTAGTTGATTCTGAAAAACGCAAAAGAAAAAGTTTTGAAATTTCAGAAAGCCTTAGGCCGGAATTAGAAACCATACAAGGCGCCAAGGTAACCGTAGAAGAATTAAGCGCAGGACCCCCAAGCGGAGCACCGATTGAAATCCGCATTTTCGGAGACGAAATGAAAGACCTTTCAAATTTAGCTAGAGAAATTCAAGGCTTCCTCTCCTCTGTGCCTGGCGTAGTTAACATTAAAAATAATCTAGAAAACGCTTCTGGAGAGTTCACTTTTGTAGTCGATAAACAAAAAGCTAATTATTATGGGTTAAGCATTAGTGGTATTGCATCCACTCTAAGAAATGCGGTTTTCGGAGCCAATGCCGGAGACATAACTCGCGATGGCGAAACTATTGATATTACAGTAAAATATGAAGAGCAATCTTTTAATACTGTAAACGACCTAGAAAACATTCTGCTTTTTACAAACACGGGAGAGACAATTCAATTGAAACAAGTCGCCTCAATAAGCCTGAACCCATCCCTGCTCTCTATTAAACACCGCGATGGTGAAACCGTGGTAATAGTTTCGGCCTACACCAAAGAAGGGGTAAATCTGCAAAACATAATGGGCCAATTTGATAAATTTCAAAAAGAATTAAATCTGCCAAAGGGCGTATCTATTAAAGTTGGCGGGGAAACCGAAGATATTCAAAAATCATTCAGTGAAATTTTTTACTCTATGATTGTGGCAGTAATCTTAATTGCCTTTATATTGGTTTTACAATTCAATTCGTTTAAACAGCCGTTTATCATTATTTTTTCTCTACCGCTAGCCATCATCGGCGTAATTATCGGCCTGAATATTTGCGGGCAGCCATTTTCTTTTCCGGCATTTATCGGTATTGTCTCATTGGCCGGCATCGTAGTCAATGACGCCATTGTGCTGATCGATCGTATAAACAAAAACATCAGCCACGGCATGGAATTCTTCGGAGCGATCATCGATGCCGGCGTCACCCGCATGCAGCCGATATTCCTGACATCCATCACCACTATCGCCGGTATTTTCCCATTGATCTATGCTGATGAAATGTGGCGCGGCTTAAGCCTTACTGTAATTTTTGGATTAATTTTCTCTACTATCCTTACCCTGGTAGTAATCCCCATCATCTATATCGGCCTATGCAAGGATAAAATGAAGATATCCGAATAAAAAGTTTTCTTCAATATAAAAACCGTTCTATTTTAGAACGGTTTTATTATTTTTATAAAAATTTTTTTATAAACTCCAAAGAATTCTGTAATACTTCTTGCTTCGAAACAGAAGCATCAATTAATACTGAAAAAGGTAATTTTTTTTGTATTTCCAGAAATTTTTCCCGATAATATTTCAAATCATCCAAACAATGATATCTTTCATTCAAATCCTTACCGGCTTCCAGAAGTCTCTTTTGAGAAATCTCAACCGAAACATCCAGAATAATATAAATTTCATTTTGCTTTAATTCAGTATTTGGATCATCGGTCATGATAGTGGGAAGTCCTCTGTCAGAAACCTCATATCCCAAATCTTTCAAGGAAAGCACCAAAGTACTCTTCCCTACTCCGTCATTACCATCAATTATAATTTTCATTTTTTCAAATAAAATCCCAACCAGGCTTTAAATTCATCCAAAACCTTTTTTCGATGACTTCTGAGATTCTTTCTCATGTTATCAAGTTCCGCATAGGTTTTACCATGAGTGTCACCCCCAACAAATATCGGATCATACCCGAAACCATTCATTCCATGCATTTCCGTACTAATCCACCCCGTACTTTCGCCGCTTGCCTTAAAAAGAATATTTCCTCTTTCATTAGCCACAATCAAAATCACACAAAATTTTGCTACTCGCTTGGAAAAGGGAACATCTTTCATCAAATCCAATACCAATTCATTGTTCTTACGATCAATATCTTCACGGGATAAAGCACTTTCATGATATTCCAGAATCCGATAGATACCATTTTCTTTTTCCAGTTTACAATCACTAAATCTGGCTGACCAAGGACCGGGTAAATTATTCAGAGACGGAATCAGAATTCCGGAATCCTCTGAAATAGTGATGCCTCTACTGGCTTTTGCATAAGCTAAAGCCTTAATAATAGCGTTGCCTTCAAAATTATCTTCAGTTTCTTCCGGATCTACTGTACCAATGGGCTCAAATTCACAACCCGTAGATCGCAGTATTCCACCGATTTCCCTTATCTTGTTCGGATTGGTCGTACCAATAAAAAACTTTTTCAATTTATTCCCCTCCTTTGTCGGTAATATATTTTAAAAGCAAATCCCACTTTTTCAAAACTATCTCGCTTGACCCTCCGGCACGCCAGGCATCTTTATCCAGAGATCCAAGGTCAAAATGACGATACCGGCCACAATCCTGACTAATCTCACCAAAAACAGTTTCACCGTCTTCTGTAATGAACAAACAAAGGTCATAAAAAACAATATCATATTCATTTAAGAATTCGGCCACAACATCTCCCACTTTAAGGGCTGTTCCTCTGGCCTTTTTAGTATTAATATACCAGTCCGCTAATTCATCAGGTAGAATCTCATCTGCCAAACGGTTACCATTGTTATCTTTTAAAGGATTACGCCAATCAAAACGAACTACTGTCTCCGGATAAGCGCCATCTCCTTCAAAGGTAAATCCAGGATAAAAATTATGACTTTTTCTAATCGGATGACCGATCATTCCATAATAACGATGTTTGGATGTGCCGGTATGCATATTCTTTACAACTATTTCAATCGGAGCAGCAACAGCTAGTTTAGCAATTTCTTCTTTATTCATATCATCGGGTCTGAAAGGGTGGGGATTCAGCTCTGTCCCGGGTTGTAATATTAAATCAGACAAGACCCACTTATCATTAATTTCCCGATAAGCATGTTTAATCCCTTTCTGCCGAAAAAGCTCCAAAAAAACCTTACTAGCCCGAAGTCTTAAAATATCAGATCCAGGAACCACACCGCAACGATTAGCAGTAAAACTATAAATCGTAGGTTTAAAACGAATAACCACCAATCCCTTACCGGCATAACGAACTTCTTTACTTTCACCTTCAGCTACTGAGGGTAATGCTTTAAACTCTTCTTCCGTAAGCTTATTAATATCAATCATTTTATCTCCTCTATGAAAATTTTAAGGCTTACGCATTTTCTACGTAAGCCCTTTTATTTTGTTTAACAGTAAAGAATCTGTTTACGGTCAGGACCGACTCCGACAGCAGAGATCCGTACACCAAGGAAATTTTCCAAAAATGCCAAATATTCTTTTGCTTCCGGCGGGAGTTTATCATATTCACTTACTTTCGAAATATCGTCTTCCCAAACCGGAAATACATTGTATACTGGTTTAGCATTTTCCAAAACATCAAGAGTAAGTGAGGCGTATTCATCCACATCTTCATATCCCACGCAAACTTTAATTTCTTTCAGACCGGTCATTACGTCCAATTTAGTGATCTGCAATTCTGTTACCCCCCCCATCCGACAAGCGTATTTAAGAGCTACCAAATCGAGCCAGCCACAATCTCTGGGCCGACCAGTGGTAGCACCGAACTCTGCTCCGACAGTCCTGATATTTTCACCAATGGAATTATCCAATTTTGTGGGAAAAGGACCGGCTCCGACACGAGTTACATAAGCCTTAGCAATCCCGATTACTCGATCAAAATTATAAACTCCGAAACTGGCGTTAACTGCAGCCAAAGTACAAAAGGAAGAAGTACAATAGGGATGAGCTCCATGCAGAGCGTCAAGCATAACTCCCTGCGCCCCTTCAAAAAGAATATTCTTCTTTTCGGCAATGGCTTTTGCTACAATAGCCCTGGTATCTCCCAAAAAGGGTTTGATTAAATCATAGAACTTATCACCCCATTCCAATAACTTTTTATGACTCCAAGGATTTTCGCGCAAAAATTTAACCTGAGCTGTCTTTTCTTGAAGATATCCGCTCTGAAGTAAAGCTTTACTAAACCTTTCTTTACTCACCAGATCACCCAATTTCACAAAACGACGAGACCAAAAATCTTCATAAGTCGGACCGATGCCCCTCTGAGTCGTACCAATAGCACTCTTACCGGCTAATTTTTCACGACCCCGGTCAATCTGCTTATGAATCGGTAAAACTACCGGAGCAGAACTATCCAGAATAATTTTAGCGCCACATTTTTTAGCAATTGCTAATTCCTCTTCCAGAACTTCTAAATCCATCAAGACATAAGGACCGACCAGATTAACAACACTAGGACGCATGATACCTACCGGCAAAAGATGCATAATAATCTTCTCTCCGTCAATTACCAAAGTATGCCCGGCATTAGCGCCGCCCTGAAAACGAACCATATAATCTGCTTTTTCCGAAATAATATCGCCGTGTTTCCCCTTACCCTCATCGCCCCACTGGGCTCCGATAATAACGTTGATGCTCATTTTTTTCTCCTTTTTTGTCATAATTTTTAATTTAGTTAATTAGTGATTGCTCCTACGTATTTTTTCCACAACTTCTTCTATCTGTTCACTTAGATATCTATTACGAAGAGAAAATTTATTAGCCACTAAATGCGTAGTACTATCTAAAATCTCATCAACGATAACCAAATTATTAGCTTTCATGGTAACCCCTGTTTCCACACAATCAAAAATAATATCAGCATGTTCCGGAGCATATGCCTCGGTAGAACCATGGGTCTGAACAGTGATATGGCTCAATCCTTTTTCGAAAGCCCACCTAGCAGCCAAAGATTCATACTCAGTGGCAATAATCAAGGGACGCTCGGGGGGATAATCCAGAATACCTTTCTGAGATTCGTGGACAGCGACCATCAGCCTTACCGGATTAAGACCCAAATCATAAATCACACAAACATTTTCATAATCTTTTTCCCGAACCAAATCCAGTCCGCAAAATCCCATATCGACTTTTCCCAAAGATACAAGTTGGGGAATTGCTCCGGCCCGAAACATTTTAGCTTCAATCCAGGACAAATTGCAAACAGGGCGATAATCACGATCATTTTTAAAGGTAAAAGTAATTCCGCTTTCTGACAAAATCCTAATAATATTTTCTTTCAGGTGCCCCTTGGGTAATCCTACCTGCATAATTTCCTCCTTTTTGAATTAAAAATTTAAATTGTAAAGAACAAAAATTTTTCTTTCATTTCTCTCTTAACACAAACACTATAGCGCACTTTTTAAAACTTGTCAACCTTTTTTGGTTGACAATACTTGACAACTAATCATTTTTGATATATACTAATACTATAATTAGCTAAATAATAATTTTATTGTCAAAAAAATTTAGACACCCCTAAATACCCTTTAAAATCATTACTTTTTTTAGATTTTTTTCAAAAAAATAAATTTTTAAAAATTACCCCCCTTCTCTGTCATTCTGAACTTGATTCAGAATCCACATAGTAAAACTTTTTGAGCACCTCATAGATTCTGAATCAAGTTCAGAATGACACAAAAAAAATAATCTGTGATTTGTATGTATTCGTTATAGAATCCGTACACATCCGTACTACTAATATGAAAGAAGATCTACAAAAAATGGGGCTAAGCCATAATGCCATATTGGTTTATCTCAGTCTCTTAAAAATTGGTGAAACATCGGTAGGCTCTATTATTTCTGACCTCAAACTACACAGACAAAGTATTTATAACGCCCTGGAAGAACTGGAAGACCGCAATATGGTCTTTAAAAATATCAAAAACAAAATCAGCCATTACAAAATCATGAACCCTGATATTTTGATTGAAAATGCCAAAAAACAGGAAATCATAGCCGTCAGATTGGCAAAGACCATAAAAGAATCTATGAAAAAAAGCCGCCATGAACATGAAATCAATGTTTATGACGGAAGAGAAAAAATTAAAAGATATATTATTAATAAATTCCGCAATTTTCCCGCAGGAGAAACAGTTCATATTATTAACGGCTATTCCGGAAAATTCAATGATATTATCGGTAATAAATTCATGGATGAAGAATACGAAAAACTGCGCACTAAAAGAAAAATTTATTCTCAGCACCTAGCTAATGAAAAATTTAGAAATGAGTTCGGGAATCACCAGAAAAACAAACAATTAAAACAAACCCGTTTCCTCCCCTATAATCTGACTCACCTCTCAACTACTGTTATCTGGCCAAATTGCGTAAACATCCAATCTTTTACTGATGATCCCTTTATTATTGAAATAAAAAATGAGAAACTGCGCATTTCTCATCTTGAACAATTCAAACTTCTCTGGTCTACCGCTAAAAAATAAAATACTTACAATAATTTCTATTTATTTAGAATTAAAAAATTAAAACCAATTATCTAAAATCTTTATATTTTGCTCTTTATCCCATTGCTTCTTAATTTTTTTATTGTTTGAAGAATTATTACTAAGAATATATTGAAAATTTAAAGGTAAAAACAAATCAACATATTCTCCATTTTTAACAAAATATTGTGCATTACTGATATTCCCTTCCATATTAATTTTTAATTTTAAATCTGGCTTCATATTATGTATGTCTGCTATGCTAATTATTTTGAAATTCTTTAAACTCCGGCTGCCATTTTTTCTTTTCTTCTTTTTTATTTCTATTCTGCCAAAAAAATCTGATTGCCCAATAAAAAATAAATATCCATATCAATTGAATAAATAATCCTCCTACTCCCACCATAATATCAATTTCCCGCAAATAAAGCTGAGTAGGGACAAAAAATGAATATGCGAAAGGTAGAGACAGGCTGATATTTAAGAACACAAATCCCAACATACTTAAAGGAAAATATCTGCCGGCAAAAATATTTTTTAACCTGACGATAATATGATAAATGTCTTTGGATTCAATATTCGTAATAAACAGAATCCTAAACAGATAAAACATTAAAAATTCAGAAATTAAAGATAAAAATATCATGATTAAAATAACCACCCAATAAAACAAGTTAAGATTGATAATTATATTCTCCACCAAAAAATACAACAATATGACCTGCAAAAATACCGCCGACACAAAAGGAATAAACATTTTATCCAAACTTCTTTTAAAAATTTTTAAAAAGTATTGATAGGGGTCTTTAATTAAGAGTTCAATGCTTTCATGGCTGATGCCGTGTATGATTATTTTAGAAAGCATATAGCCCCCGAAAAGCCCAATAATGCCCCCAACCAAAATATAGGTAATTATTTCTTCACGGCTAAATCCTTCAAAGCTGGCGGTATTATTAAAAATAAGCAACCAAAAAAATATGATCATCGCTATTTCCATCGTTCCCCCGAGTTTATATATTAATATTTTCAAATAATCTCCAAAAGTCTTTTTGGTGTTTGGTTTATCTATAGAATTAATTTCCATATTTTAAAAAAAACAAGGCTTTTGAAAAACCTTGCTTTTATATAATCAGTTCATAAATCCTTATGCCAAAAATGCTACTGCGCACACCATATAAAACGAATAGGTTACCGTGGTGGTGATAGCTATTAATAAGAAATTGGCGTTAAAAATATGTGTGTGTTTTTGAGGTTCGCAAGATGCGCCACCGCATCCGCATTTTTTTACTTTTTGCATTTTTTTGTTTTTATTTTCAGCCAGCCCACAATTTAATTATGGGCTGATTATTAAATTAATTTATTAATAATATAAAATTTTTATATTTTAAGTATATCATATGAGACTGATTTTGTCAATGTGAATAACTTAAAATTTTAACTAATATTAAATAAATTAATCATCATCTTCATTATTTCTACATTCATCTTGTATATTTTTATCAATAATTTTATCGCAAATTTCATAATTTTTTGTGTCCATAGCTAAACCTTTATAACATTTATCTCTTATACTTAATGTTTGTGGGCTGTTGCAAATATCAAAATTTTCTGTCAACAAGGCAATTCCCGAATAACAATCCGCCACATTCTCTTCTGACATTTTTGCGCACAAATGAACGTCTTTTTTATTTCTGGCTACATAGAAAAAACAAGCGTCTTTTTCTTCTGTTATTTTTATATATTCGCATAAATTATCATCTAAGCTCTCCCGGGCCTTGTTTAGGAAGCATAAATCTTTTAAATCCATGGTGCTCATATGATCACATAAATCTGCGGATTTGCCATTCATGCACGAAATTCGAAATTTATCATTCTTAATTTTTGAACATAACTCTGTTTTATTTGTTGCCATGGCTATTTCCGCATAACATCCGTCGCGAATACTACTGTCCCCTATTTTTGAACACAATAAAAAATTTTACTATTTAACGCAAAAAAATTAAAACAACTATCCTGTGTTGTGAGATCACCTATATTTTCACATAAATCAATATCATTATTTTTCTGAGATAAGGCCAAATAGCATTCATCTTTTTTTTCCGCTTTAACATCCACACACAAATCTAAATCTATTTTTCTACTAGTCATTTCTTTTATTTCTTTTGTGCCAATAGATCTGTTTGAGATATCTTTTAATTTTAATGACCCCGATGCCTTGTAATTAAGCCTATGAAATATAAAAAAATACAAGTAATAATAAGGATTGATATAAAAAATAATAGAAATTAGTATTTTTTTATTGTTCATGAAGAAAATTTTTCCGCTATCGCTTAGAAGTCGAGAGTCGAAAGTTACTTTAATATGATATAATTTTAGCACAAAATCATTTATTTCGGCAAAAAACTAATAAGCCATGGGATAAATTGCAATAATGCCAAAAGTCCCAAAACTATCTGAATACTCAAGGATAGGCGCCACTTTATTTTTAAAATAAAAATTATCAATATAATATCCGTTGCCACCCACAACTCCTTAATTACCGCGCTTATCTTCATCCAAAAATAATAGAACAAAAAAACATTAGTAACAATTAAAAATAACAAAGAAATAAAAAACAGGAACATTCTTAATTTTTTGTTTTCTTTGTCTTTTTCCGTAAACCATTCCCGATGTTTCTGTAGCTCCTGATTCTTTTTATTTAGTTCTTTTCTTTTTTTAGAGAGTTCTTTGCTTTTTTCAATTAACTGGTTGTGTTTTTTTTCGAATTCTTTACCCCTTTTATCGTTTTTAACATGCTTATTTTCCCCTTTTCCCCGTCTCAACAGCTCTTTCTTTTTCAAGCTAGCTTCCAAATCCATTATTTTTTGCTCTAACTTTTTTACCTTATGGGACATAGCATTGTCTATATGTTCCTCTATGGTTTCTAGTTGTATTTTTTTTGATTCTTCTGATAGTATTGCTTCTTGAAAATTGGCATCCATAATAATATCAATCGCCACATTGGTCGGTAAATCTTTATAACTGGAAATAGTAGAGAGAATTCTCTCGGCAATATCGTGCGGCAATATCCCCTCCGATGATTTAATATGGGGCCTGCTAAAAAGTTCAATAAAAGTTTGGTCAAAATTGTCAGTCCTCTCTGTAAATGGACGAAGTATTTGAAAAATCTGATGTGGAAAAATAATAAATGGCGACTCATGTTCATTGCGAGTTTCAAGACTGTATGGCAAAAGTTGACTGTCAAATGTCAAAAACCAATAACGCTTGTCACTTTTTTCGTATTTTGCTTTATCGCGCAGATATCTAATTAATAAACGATAAAAAACATCATGTTCTGCTACCACCTCTGCCTTGTTTCCGGCGCTCGTGTTCTGAAGAATTTTTATTTCTTCCAATATTTCTTCTTCTAAAAATTTATGATACTGATACTCTATTTCAATTCCGCGCGCCTTTAAAAGTTCTTCAATATAATTAAATTTTTGAATAAAGTCTTGTTTCTTAATTCCGGTTTTATGGAACAGGCGCCAATAAGCGGCAATAAAACTATCCTCTGAAACCAAATCGGCAGCGGCTCCGGCTAACTCTCTTTTAATCGGCTTACTGTTCAAAAGTTCTCGGCTTTTGGTTTTTATAGACAACTTCATCTCTGTTATTGTTTTTTCGGTTACTGCTAATTTGATGCCAAAATGCTCACATTTTTTTAAAACATTTTCAACAACATTCTTTCCCTTGGGGTCGGTTAAATCAAAAAGGGAATATAAAATGTTGGTATCCAAATAAAATTTATAATTTCTAAAATTCTCCTTTAAATATTTTTTGGTATGCGGATCAATCTGAATCAGGTTATAAATAAAAGTACCGTCCAACATGCCGGTAAAATACCGGCGTTTCTCAATATTGCTATTTTTAAAAAATAGCGGAAACTCGGTGCGGCGAACACTCATCACATAATTGGTGCGTGGCGGCAAATATTTATTTATTTTTCCCTCTGAATATTTATTTATTAAATTATTTATTTTTTGATTATCAGGATACAGAAGAACTGCACACTCAGCTCCGTGTTTGCAGAACATGCGATTGATATAAAAATGCAAATCTTTTTCTAGGCTCAGTATTTCTTCTTTAGATAATTTAGAATATTTACTTTTTATATAACCAGCCCACTCGGAAAATATTTTCTGTTCTGTTAATTCAATATTTTGGTGCAGCTCTTTAAATTTAGAGACATACACATCTCTTAAAGAATATTTATGCGAACTGGATTTGATAATATGATTTTTTTCTTGTAGCTTCTCTAGGATTTCTGATACTTCTTCGGAGGAAAATTTGAGTAAAAAAATACTGCCAATGCCGGCAGAAATTTCTTTTAATGTCTTATTTTGTCCAAGTTCAAATAATGTTTGTTCAATAATAAATTCTATCACCTGCCCCGTAACCCCCTGTTTGGTGGCCGGTAATATATGAGCTAATTTATTAAGTATATTCTGGCTCAATCCAGAATTATTATTTGTATTAGACATAGTAAATTTTTTCGTTCTCACTACAAAATTTACAAGTAACAAGTCTATAAAGTTTGTAAAGTCGAAAGCTATTTAATCAAAATATATTATTATATTTAATTTTCGATCACTTAAAACTATATTTACTATAAAACCTATATATAATCTACCATTTTTTAAAGAAAAAATCAATATTGACATAACTAGTAAAAAATATTAGTATGATAAATTATATATGCTTTTTTACAATAAATCTGGGGGAACAATGATTAATAAAAAAAGATTAAAAGCTATTTACTGGAACAAATTTTCTCTGGCGGGCTTCATGGCTCTACCGTGCTTATTTTTTGTAATAATTTTTACAAGCCCCTCTCCTTGGTCTTCAGTCTTAACCGCATTTTTATTTTTTATTATCATACTCACGCTACCATTAACTCATTTTGGGGAGGATACTTATCAAACCTATCTTGTGTGTAAAGAAAAATTTAAAAAACAAGGTTTATTTGAAAAAAGATATCCATGCTATTGCAATCGAGTAGGATATAAGATGGCTTTAGCAGAATATAAAAAGGCGCATAAATCATAAATAAGGAGAAAAAATGCTTGATAGATTTATTAAATTTTTATCCAGAAATAAAATTATTGTTGCAGTAAGTTTAATAATTGCAATACTGGGAATAATTATAGGGGCTTTAGCTCCTCTTACCACCGTATCAGTATTAACCGCTATAGCAATAATTATTTTTATTTGTTTAAATGTACCCTTCTTACCGGGAACAGGCGGGAATGTAGCATTTTTTATAATGTCTATTATTGTGACTGCGGATTTTTGCATACCGATGTGGATAGCAAAATTAATATTTTAATTACAAATAAAAAGTTGTGTAATGCAACTTTTTTTTAATAAACAAATCGTACTGTCCCATCTTTATCATTCCGAAAAATACTAATATTCATTTTCTCAAGCCTTCTAAGTATCCTCAGTGTCGGATGGCCGAAATCATTTTCAGCGCCAACCTGAATCACGGCTTCCTTTGGACTTATGATCTGCAAAAAATATTCACTACTGGCATTATTCGATCCATGGTGGCCGATTTTTAAAATATCCGCTCTTAAGTCCGTTTTTTCTTCCAATAGTTCTCTCTCCACTTCTGCCTCCGCGTCTCCCGTAAACAAAAATTTTCTACCCCGGCAGTCTAGCTTAGAGACTATGGAAGTATTATTCAAATTTTTTTCTTCTTTGCCCAAAAAGCTTGTCCGCGGATACAAAATATCTAAAAAACAATTCTTTCCCAGGTTAACAATCTGCGGTCTGTCGATAATTACCAGGGGTATTGCCAGCTCTTTGATTAAATTCTTCCAGGCATTATATGCAGCGGCCCCGTCCTCTGCTCCAGTATATAAAACTTTCTTCACATTATATCTTTGTAAAACATCTATTAGTCCCCTGACATGATCATCGTGGGGGTGGGTCAAAATCATCAGGTCAATAGTCCGATCCCAAAAAGGAAACTCTTCTGATAAGCAATCTATCACTTTCTTATCCGGTCCTCCGTCAATCAAAATATTCTGCCCTTCAGGCGTCTCAATCAATATAGCATCTCCCTGCCCCACATTTAAAAAACTTACCTCCAGACTGCTTGAATCTGCCAATGCTCTATTAAAAGCAAAGTAAAAAACTCCGCTTAAAATAAGGACTATTCCAAAAATTATTAATATTTTATGTAATTTTTGCATAAAAATATTATATCACAAAAATAATAACCTTTCTAATTTTAGAAAGGTTATTTTTGATAAATATTTTGTTTAATCTATAATTCTTTATTAATTTTTTTTTGAGAAATTCTTTTGAAATCATCTAAATGATTAATCAAATTTCGATTATAGAAAATAATATTTTTATCCCGTACATCTTCAAATTTATACTCTTTGAGTATATAATCGAAATTAAAACCAATAACCTCTTCCCGTCTGCGAGTTATGTGCCTGGCTATAATATTCTCTCTGAAAAGTTTTTCCATAAAAACATCATAGGCGCGGAGAGTAAGGTCGCAATCTGTCAAATGATTAATCAAATGAATTTTCTTTTCTTCTTTGAGTCTGTCAATGATATCAAAAAGTAAATTATCAAATTTATATTTATCTATCATTAAATGCTTATTTTGAGCCAGCTCGTAAATAATCCAGGAAATTACCTGATTAATATTAATGGTGGTTAATAAGCCTATTTCGTGAGTTACCTTTTTCATTAACTTGGCCTGCAGGCTTCTTTTTAGCTTTATCTCGTCGCTGAACGGATGAAATGGTGAATAAAACCTGTCTATAAAATCCTCTTTAACATCAATAGCTCGGCCAAATTGTACGGATATTTTTCCTGTTTCGGAAAGTGGCACTCCCGGAGTGGGATAATACGAGATATTCATAGGAATTATCTTGATCTTCTCCTTATAGTTTCCGCTTTTAATATCGTTTAGGGCGTGGTATGCGCGCCAGGCTATTTCTGCTGCGCCAAACTTTCCAGTAATAAATTCTCCATCATGCGCAATTTGCCCCTCTGGAAATATAAGTATTCTCTGTTGGCGCAAAAAACACTGAAAGCAATATTGCAGGGAATTTTCTCTTTGCGTATACCCGTCTTCCTTGCCGTAGATCGGGAAAGAAAACAAGCTGACCATTATTGGCCCCAGAATCTTATGTTTTACATAGGTCTTATAAGCCGGAGCTGGAATAGGGTTATCATTTTGACTGGCCAAGACTATGGCCATTTGCGCCAGAACCGGATCAGTATAATACAGATGATTACACAAAAATATTTGAAAACAATCTTCGCGTAAATTTTCTTCTCCGCTCATTTCAAAAGTATTTGCCAACACAGTGTTTAATAAAAAATTACTGAACTTCATTAAATTTTTATAAATACTTTCATTGGGCTGGCCTGAAAGCCCTAAATCTTTCAAAGTAATATCCATGATTACATCCCCCTCTTTTCTATGGCTAACTCAAAAATATTAAACAAAATATTTAAATTATAAAGAACAAAAATTAAAAAAAGTAAATTTATACTTAAATTGTGCTTTAAAAATTATCAATTGTCAAAATCGCTGTCAAATGATAAAATGAATATATGGAAAGAATAAATGAAGAACAATTTATAAGAACTAAAGAGGTTCCCCCTCCAAACAACCTCCCTGTCAGAGGAAACAATTTTGCACCGGAAAGCATGTTGCCCGCTATCACCGATCATGAACATAGCAATCTTCCGGCAATCAAAGAAAAGGAGGAGCTTGTTATTATAGAAAAAAAACTACCTGCAAAAATAAAAAGGAAAAAAAACGCCGAGATACAAGTTGAAAATGGAAAATCCACCCAAAATGATGAGCGGGAAAAAATTAAAAAGGAAGATGTTGCTCCTCCGAAATCACCCCTTGTTGAACACGCAAATAATGAAGAAAGGATATTAAAAAAAGATAGAATATTTATAAGCGATGAGGATAAGAAAAAAGTGCCACCAATCATAATATCCAATGAAGATTTATCTTTTCCGCAAAAATCAAAAATACGAACCATTCAACCTTCTGACCACGAAAAAAAACTAAAAACAAATAGAATTATCCCTATAGAACACCCGGATGAAACAAAAATCAACCTTAAACACCACAATCAACCTCTAAAAAATAATCACGAAGAAAAATTAATTGACCCGGATGACATCCAATCCAATTTTATAGATAGGCTCAAACAACTTGGAATTAATTAAATTATTACATTATAAAAAAATCGGCAATAAGTTGTCGATTTTTTATTATTAAATATTAATTAATTGAATTTTTCTCCTAATGATGTCCCAGGGTAAAACGAAGCCTCATTTCTTCCTTTTGTTCTTCGTAAAGCTTCCTAAAAGTATCTTTATTCCAATTTTGTGTTTTAAGTATATTTGCCATCCAGTGTCCGCTGATCAAATGTGGCATCATTACATAATCGGCTCCGGCGCCGTATAAATCATCCAAAAACTTGATATGCGATAAATTCGCTATAATTAATGTTTTTTCGTTTTCTATTCTTATATGCTTTATAAGGGTGCTTTGACTATCAGCTCCCGGCAATGTAGAAATAATTAATTTGGCCTTATTAATAGGTAATTCGCTTAAAAATTCCACATCCATAGCGTCGCCAAAATAATAAGGTATTCCTCTGGATTCCAATTTATCTGTTGCTAGCGGATCAGAATCAACAACCACAAAAGATACATTCATCTCTTTTAAGGCCTCGCATATCTTCCAACCCAAACGATGATACCCGAAAACAAAAACATCATAAACAATATTTTCTTCTTTTGGGGAATGAAATTTATCTCTTCCAAAAATGCGAAAAAATGGAAGAATAAAATCGTAAACTTGTGTATTGTAAGTAATTAAATAAGAGGAGACAAAAATCGTAATAAGCGCCACTACCGTAAAAATAGACAATATATTATCATCTATAAATCCAAATTGCTTGGCCACAAACAAAAATACAAAACCAAACTCACTAACCTGTGCCGCCGTAAGTCCTGCCAAAAAACTGCTTTGTCTGGTAAATTTCATCCTTCGGTATAATAAATAAAGAATTAGTGGATTGCCCACCAATACAAAAATGGAAAGAATAATCCCTGGCAGGATTATTGTCTGAAAATTTTCAATATACATTTCGGAACCCAAAATAATAAAAAACAAGGCTATAAAAAAATCCCTAATCGGTCTAACACGGCTACTGATCTCCATTTGATATCTGGAAGACCCTAGGGCAAGGCCGGCCAAAATTGCTCCCACCTCAAGTGATATTCCGGCCATCTCGCCAAATCCGGCAATTGCAAAGCACCAAGCCAAAGTAAACATCAGCAAAAATTCACCGGATCTAGCCGCTCTATTCAATATCACCGGCAAAATCAAGTTCGCCAACAAATAAACAGCAAGCAGAAACAAAAAAACTTTTACAAAAAGAACAAAAACGGTAGCTAAAATCGAATCGCTATTTTGAAAAATCGGTAACATAATCATAATCACAATAGCGATAATATCCTGTACCAACATAAGCCCCACTGTATAACGCCCATATACCGTTTGCAAATCTTTCTTATCAGAAAGTAGCTTCATAATAATGATCGTGGAAGAAAAGGTGATGGAAATTGCCAAAAAAATAGCTGGATACTTATCGAAACCAATCGCAAACAAAATAAAAAAACCGAACAAAGAAGTAAAAATAACCTGGCCAATACCGGTTATGGCCGCCACTTTTCCTATTCTTTTTAAATAACCGATATTTAAACTTAAACCAACTAAAAATAAAAGTAAAATCACGCCGAAATTGGCAAAAACATCAAAAAATTCCTGATTGCTGTTAATCAAATTCAGAAATACCGGACCGCAAATAATTCCGGTAATAATATAAGAAATAATCATCGGCTGTTTTAAAAGCTGCACCAAAAAAGCAATACCAATAGCAATTCCCAAAATAACACTGATGTCAATAAAAATAGAGGTGGTCATAAAATTTATAAACTTAAAGCTATATATTTAAACTTATTATAACAAATATTATGAAAAAAATATATAATAAAAAAGACAAATTAGGCCCCTTGACCTAAAAATAATAATTCTATATACTCTATATTATTATTTCTTGAGCCATAAACAATGGTTCAAAATTTTTAACACCAAAAAAGGAGGAAAATTGGGATTACTTAAATTAAGATTTCAAATCAAGGCTCGCGAACAAAGAGAATTAGAAGAAAAATACAAAAATAAAAAATCAGAAGAAAATAAACAGCAAACAACAACTCAAAACACGGAAAAAGAAAAGGGAGGCGAAAAAATTGGGGAAGAGTTTTTAGACAATAAAAAATAAAAATAAAAAGAGGTAAATAGTTTACCTCTTGTTTTTTTATTTAACCCACCACTATAAAAGTATAACTAAAAGTATATTTTTCAATAAGATAATTAGCATATTTTATATATGGATTATTGTCCGGAACAATACTGGGAAAAGCATAAATAAATTTTTCCAACTCAGGTGCCAGTTTGTTGTTTTTTATAGCCCTTCTTAAAAGCTCCCTTAATCTGGTTAACCGTTTTATAATTTCTTCAAATTTCTCTGTCTTAACTTTAAAAATAAACTTTTTCACAAAAAATCCTTTTTCTATAAATTCTTTAGAAAAATTCAAAGAACAAACTAAACCCACTCCGCTAATTTCATAATCTTCTTCAATATCTTTTAAAAATTTTTGCTCGTAATCGCGCAAATCCGGCATTATGGTTTTTGCTGTACGCTCATAGCTTCCGTCTTCATTTTGAATAATAAGCCTGTTTGAATCTAAACAAGCTAAAATTGCTACAAGTTTATCACAAAGATACATTTTTTCTTTTTTTGCATAATGCATCAAGCACAAAATCTCTATCGGCTTAAGATCCTGGATTATTTCAGTTAAATTTAACTCGCCCATTTGTTAATACTCCTTGTTTTTGTTGGGTTAATAAATTATAATATAAAAGATCTGTTTATTTTTATATTTTTAACATAAAATATAAAAAAGGTCAATTGCCTTGACAAAAAATTAAAAATATTTTATAATTAAAAAATACTATTAATAACTTTTGCAAAAAGTATGATGAATTTTGAAAAAACCTTTAGCAAACCATGGCCGGAAAATAAAATAAAAAATGCTACACAGGTATTGGCAGATATGTTTTTGTGCAATAATAATAAACCATCACAAGAACAACTGGAAGAAAGGTTAAAAAAATTAAAAATAAATCCGGAGCTGTTTCATCATGTAATTGAATTAGCCAAATTAAGAGTTAAAAACATTAAAAAAATGGAAAAAAATTATACACCAGAAGCTATTTCCAAGCCAACTCCCCCAACAGAAACAATTGACGATATTCTCCCAATTCATAAAAAACAAACAACACCCGAAGAAACATCTCCAATCCAAGAAACAACAAAGTCAGAACCAAAGAATATGGATGAAATTATAAATGACTTGTCGGCAAGATTTCAAAAAAAATAAAAACTTATTAAGAATATTATTAAAAAAATCCTTTACGGGATTTTTTTATTTTTAAATAAAAAATTAGTAACAAAAAATAATAACTTAAAAAATAAAAAATATTCACCTGGTTTAAACTCGGACAGACAAAAGGAATCTTTTCCAGAACCGAAGCCACCACTACTATATATTTTAATAAAAAATATACCGGCACAAACAACAAAATAGAAAAAAACGGCAAAATCCAACTTAAAAGCAAAGCAAACATAGAAAACACGATTATGGCGGGTAGCGCCCACAAGACCAATAAATTAGAAATAATCGACACAATAGAAAAAAAAGAAAAATAATAGACTATAAACGGCCAAGTTAAAATCTGAGCACAAACAGTCATATTCAAAATGTCGCGAATGGGCTTATATTTTAAAAAATTAAACCCCGCAGAATATTTTTCTATTATCGGATAAAAAATAATAATTCCACTTATCGCCAAAAACGACAACTGAAAACCAATATCATCACGCAATAATTTGGGATTAATCATCAGCAAAACAAAAGCGGTAAACAGTAAAACATTCATGGCCTTGCCGATCCGACCGATTAGAAAAGCAAAGCCGACCATAGCCCCCATAAATCCGGCGCGAACAGCACTCGCTGGCGCGCCGATCAGTACAATATAAACAAACAACAAAAACAATACGACCCAATAAGCACACTTGCGCGAAAATCCGATCTCAACCAAAAATATTATCAATAAAAATGAAAGAATGCTAATATGCATTCCGGAAATAGCAATAATATGGCTGAGTCCCGTACATGAAAAAATCACGCGCAAATCTTCGTTGATTGCTTTTTTCTCTCCCAAAATCATGGCGGAGAGAAGCCCTGCTTCCGGTTCTTCCAAGCTTCGATTAATTATATTCTGCAGTTTATTTTTTATTTTGAAAACTTGGGCATAAAAAACGTTTCCCTGGTCAGTCTCCAAGGCATCAATCTTCGGATAAAAACAAATTGAATATAAATTATATCGAGCCAAATATCTCTGATAAGAAAATCCCTCAAAATCACTCGGCTCCTCAAGTGAACACTTAAGCCTAAGCCTGTCTCCATAATTAAATTTTGGATACAAATCGGTGGCAACCAATAACTTACCATTGATATTTTTATTATTAATATTAATATTTTCAATTTCTAATTGTTGGCTTTTTATGCCTCTGCCCGGATTTTTATTTATAATTCCCTCAAGAACAACATTTTGTCCGTTATAATACTGAATCTGATCTATATTGTTTATAGGTAAGCTTATAATATAACGCCACATGCCAAAAAACAAAGATAAAACAAATAAAAATAAAATTACTAAATTTTTTTTATTCTTTAAAAAAGTAATACCTATTAAGCATAAAATGATGCAAACAAATAAAATAAATTCAAAAGACATTAAATTAAAAAAGGAAGTTATTAATATCCCCAAAATAAAAAAAATCAAACAAAATAAAAAAATTTTATATTTTGATAAGCTAATTTTCTGCATCTATTTAACTTCTTCGTAATTCACCTTTTATGAAAAAAAGGACTTTTTGGTCCTTTTTTAGGTTTATTTTATTTGTAATTTACTTTTTTGATTTTAATTTTTATATCCCCTCTTTCTACTGCCTGCAGCAGCTCTTTCCATCCCATTTCCGGGCTGTCAATTATTGCTTTGTCCTTGCGAATCACCAGCGATTCAACTTCTGCTATAATTATCAGATTAAATTTTTGTTTTTTATTTTTAACCATTCCCCCCCTATATTTTACGGCATTAATTATTGCAATAATATTCTACAACTTTTAAGATTAAGTGTCAAAACAAAAAGCTTTATGAACTTTTGACTTTCAACTTTTTACTAGAAATTTATTTTCTTATCCATCTCAAATATTCCTCCATAAAAGATTCTAAGTTTCCGTTCAATACTCCGTCTATATCTTGTGTTTCATGATTAGTGCGATGATCCTTGACCATTTTGTAGGGTTGCATCACATATGAACGAATCTGCTTGCCCCATTCGGCTTTTTGCGCCTCGCCTTTTAATTTTAATTCTTCTTTTTCTTTTTCCTCAATCTGCAATTTATGTAATTTAGATTTTAATATTTTTAGCGCTGTCTCGCGATTTTGATGCTGTGATCTTTCATTCTGGCAGGATACTGTGATTCCACTTGGAAGATGGGTCATTCTCACGGCCGAATCCGTAGTATTGACGCTTTGACCTCCTGGTCCGGAAGATCTGTAAACATCCACCTTAAGGTCAGAATCGCTGATTTCGATTTCGACCGTCTCCGGCAACTCCGGAATCACCTCTACCAGCGCAAAAGAGGTGTGGCGCATCGCTTCTGCATCAAAAGGCGATATTCGTACCAAGCGGTGTACTCCTGATTCGCTTTTTAAGTAGCCATAAGCCCATCTACCTTTAATATGGATCATTGTATTTTTTATTCCGGCTTCACTGCCCGCAGTCCTATCCAGTGCTTCTGCTTTCCAATTCATTTTTTCCGCAAAACGCAAAAACATCCGCTCTAGTATCTCGGCCCAGTCCTGGGCGTCCACTCCTCCGGTTCCGGCATGCACGGAAATAATCGCGTTGCTCTCATCGTATTTTTCCGAAAACAAAACCAAAAATTCTAATTTTTCATATTTATTCTTCAATTCCTCGTATTTTTTATCCACTTCCTGTGCCAATGAATCATCATTTTCCTCCTGGGCCATCGCCACCAACTCTTCCAAAGACCTGATTTCTGATCTCAATCCATCCCATTCATTGATCTCTTTCTCTCTTTCGTCGATTTCTCTGGTAATTTCCACGGCTTTTTCGCGGTTATTCCAAAAATCAGGATCGTTAATTTGCAATCTTCGGCCTTCGATCTTTAATTTTTTTCTATCAATATCCAAAAGCTTCCATGTTTCCAGGAATTTTTCTCTAAGGTCTTCGATTTTTTTAAGTAAATTCTCCATACTTTTAACTTTTATAAATCTTTTACCAAAACAATTTAACTACTCCCATTATACCCAATAAAACCAAAAAAATCTATTGACAAAAATACTTAAAAATGCTAAGTTACAACAATATTTTGCACTATAACAACTAAATATTAAATCAAACAAGCAGTAAAGGAGTTTCAAAATGTTTACTAATGAAATTTTGAAAAAATACGCAGAAGTAATGATTTGGGGACTTGGTGAATCGCTTAAAGAAGTCAATGGAGAATTTAAAAAGGGCGATATTATTCAAATTAATTTCGATGCCAAAGCACTATCGCTAGCAGAAATAATATTTACAAAATTAATTAAAATGGGATTTCATCCTATCTACAATATGCTTTCTACTCCCATAATGCAGCTTTGGTTTTATGAACTGGCCTCGGAAGAACAGCTTACCTTTATGCCTCCATGGGCAAAAATGCAAACAAAAAATATTAAAGGCTCTATCAATCTTTGTGCTCCCGCATCCCTTGACCATCTCAAGAATGTAGATCCGCACAAAATTGCCTTCGGCGCTAAATCAAAAAAACCTCTAAAAGATATTCGAAAAAAACTGGCACAAAAAGGAAGTTACTGCTGGACACTGGCCACGCTGCCCACAAAAGCTCTGGCTGATATGGCAGGATTATCCTTAAAGGATTATACAAATGAAGTTATCAAAGCCTGCTATCTTGATATGCCTGACCCGATTGCCAGATGGGAAGAAACCAAAAGACAGTCTGGAGAAATAATCAAATGGCTCCAATCCATGGATATTGAAAAACTGCATATTGAATCTGATAATATCGATCTTTTTGTTTATCCCGGCGAACAGAGAAGATGGGCCAGCGGCCGCGGCTGCAACATACCCAGTTTTGAAATTTTTACCTCTCCGGACTGCCGGAAAACCCACGGTATTTATTATGCCAACATGAAATCATTCCATGGCGGAAAACTAACAGAAGGAATGCGCCTGGAATTTAAAAAAGGTAAAATAATCGATGTTTCAGCTGAAAAAGAAGAAAATTTCATCAGAGAAATATTCTCTGCCGATAAAGGAGCTGCCATGCTTGGTGAATTTTCCCTGACTGACAGGCGCCATTCCCGCATTTCCCATTTTATGGCCAATACGCTTTATGACGAAAATACCGGCGGCGAATACGGAAATTGCCACATCGCCCCGGGATCATCCTTTACCGACCTTTATACCGGGAAAGAATCCTTGACCAAAAATCTCATGAAAAAAATAGGCTTCAACGACTCTGCTATTCACTGGGACCTGGTAAATACAGAAAGAAAAAGAGTAAGCGCCTATTTAAAAAACGGAATAAAAAAAGTAATTTACATAGATGGTGAATTTACATTATAAACAATAAACGGAGGTAAAAATGGAAAGAGGGAAAAGTTTTATTGGAGAAATGTTCAATTTTGTAAAAACCTTTACGCCTGAACAGAAAAAATTATCCATTATGGTTGCTATACTGCATTTAGGGGTATGGTCTCTTGTAGCACAAGATACATCGACCATGATTATCGTTTCTGCCTTTGGATGGCTATTTTATCACGCTTTGAACACTTATCAAATGCTTAAAAAAAATAACAGGTCCGCAACTAATCAGGAACATAAAGAAATCCTAGAAAAAATAAAAGCATTCTGGAAAAAACACTTTACGCAAATTACCGCAAAAACCGCTTGGTTGATATCCGCTATAATTATTGCGACTAATTTTTTAGTCCAAATAATCTTATCCCAATTTTCACTGATTAATATAATAAACATTCTAACATTGGTATGGTTATTTTGGATTGCAATCTTGTTTGTTCTAAAAAAAATTTTCAAAAAAGAATATTTGATGAACAAGGCAAAGTAATCTAGTATAAATCAAAAAACCCTTCGTGCAAATTGAGGGGTTTTTTAAATTTTGTAAAAATTTACTTATTTTAAATATTTCTGGACTTCCGGCGGAATATTCTTTGTATTAATCGGGATATTCTTATTTACTTCGCTCGATACCGCTCCCGTGATGCTGTTTACCAAGCCGCTAAAAATAGAATTATTAAAAAGTATGTTAGGATCTTTTTTAATATCATTTATAACGCGCGGTGCATAAAGCACTATCCAGGTTATCGGAACCAAAATTATTAAAATTTTAATTACACTGAAAATCTGCGAAAAAATAATATATCTTTTTATATATTTGGTATTCTTTTTAATCTCTTCAGATATAGCAATATTCTGCTCCAACATCTCCCGCATATTCTCATGCATCCGCGCATCAGTCGTTTTATCTCCAGACTTCACGGGGGTGGTGGTTTGTGATAAATTATTATTCATACATACAACACGAAAATTATTTAAAATTTATATAAAATGTTTTTAAAATTTATAACTCTCCCCCTTCTTACATCCACACCCTCTTTTCTTAAAATATTTATTTTCTTGGCTACGCCTCCGGCATACCCGCCAAGTGTTCCATTGCTATTTACAATCCGATGACACGGGACTTTGGGGGCCCAGGGGTTTTTATGCAAGGCATTTCCTACCGCCCTGGCAGATTTCGGCGACCTAATTGCTTTCGCCACCTCCCCGTATGTTGTTACTCTTCCTTTGGGTATTTTTTTTATAGTTTCTAATACTTTAAATTCAAACTCCGTCATAATTAACGCGTACTACATTTTTCAACAAATTTCTCGCCAATTTCCCGCATTTCTTCTAAAATTTTAGTAGAATACGGAATTACTTCTTTGAAATTATTATCAAGTAAATCTGTGTCAGATTTAAAACTCTGCAAGAACCACTGATTAGCCCCTTCTACCACCCCCCCTATTTCCTCTATGTCGTGCTTTTCTACTAATCCAGGAATAACAGTAGTGCGAAATTCATGCTGAATTCGGCTATCTTTTATTATTTTAACACTTTTTAACACTTTTCTCAAATCAAATCTGGCACCAATTGCCTCTTCGTATTTTTTTGATGAAGATTTTATATCCATGGCCACATAATCAATCATTTTATTTTTGATTAATTTACTCAAAATGTCCGGATTAGTACCATTGGTATCAATTTTTACTTTAAAGCCCATATTCTTGATTTTTTTGATAAATTCGGGCAAATCACAATGTATCGTTGGTTCTCCTCCAGTCACTACTATTCCATCCAATTTTCCTTGACGCGTTTTTAAAAAAACAAAAAAGTCATCCTCAATTATTTGGGAATGAACTTTTTTGCCCTCTTCGCATATTTGCAAAGTGGAATCTATTTTATCACTACCCGTTTTCGGGCAGACAAGCATAGGGTTATAACAAAACGGGCAACGGAAATTACACCCTTGCGTAAAAACAATTGCCGACAAACTTCCGGGATAATCCAAGGTGCTGAATTTTTGCAAACCGCCGATTACCATAAACAGGTAACAAATAATAAGTAACAAGCAACAAGATAAAATGTTACTTGTTACCCGCTATCTATTACATGTTTTATTTACAATCACAAACATTAAAAGTCTTACGATTCGCATATTCTGCCTGTTTGCCGTCGTTCCATTGGCTTACCGGACGCAAATATCCGGATACGCGGCTATAAACCTCGCAAGCTTGTCTTTTTGTTTTTGTTGGTGTCATAATATTTTATAAAACTTAAAATGCAAAACTAAAAGTTAAAAACTTTAGGAGTCGCCTGCGGCGACAATATTTTTACACTCTGTTTTTTTATTAAATTAATATATAAACCCCTCCCCCATAGAGGATTAATTGGTTCTAATTTTAAATTTGTTGTTTGTAATTTTTACTAAGCTATTGCCTGTATCAAATTCCTTTCTATATCAAAGGCTGGTTTGGTCAGAGAATCAATGTTTTCATTAGATGCAGTTTCAATATTCATAGCTTGACTTTCGTTATTTATAACCCCTTCTTCATCTTCTTCAAATTTTACCTCTACTCTAGTTTTACTATTCTTTTCATTATATCCCATCTCTGCGTCGCACTTTGGACAAAAATGATGTTCTCCGGAAATATATCCGTGTTTGGGACAAATTGAGAATGTTGGCGTAATAGTAAAATACGGCAAAGTATAATTAGTGGCAATATTTTTCACTAATTTTTTTACAGATTCAGAGTTAGGCATAGCCTCTCCTAAAAATCCATGCAGAACCGTACCGCCGGTATATCTGGTTTGTACATCATCCTGCAAATCAAGCGCCTCGAACAAATCATCGGTAAAACCGACCGGAAGCTGGGAGGAGTTAGTATAATAGGGGGTAGCGCCCTTTTCCCGCACATCCACCTCATTGGCCACAATAATATCCGGATATTTATTTTTATCAATTTGCGCCAGCCTTCTGGATGTCCCTTCAGCCGGAGTTGCTTCTAAATTGTATAAATTATTAGTATCATTTTGAAAATCCATCATTCTTTCCCGCATATAGTCCAAAACTTCTATCGCAAACGCTTTCCCTTCCGGAGTGGTAATATCTTTGCCAATGAGTTTAAAATTGAGCAAAGCTTCATTCATTCCCACTATACCGATAGTAGCGAAATGATTCTGCCAATAAGTACCAAACCTTTCCTTTATATCGGATAAATAATAACGCGCATAAGGATAAAGCCCTCTCTCGGTCAAATCCTCCAAAACCTTTCTCTTCATTTCCAGGCTTTCTTTGGAAATCTGCATAGTATTATCCAGTCTTTTGAAAAAATCTTCCCGTGTTTTCGATAAATACCCAACTCGGGGCAAGTTCACGGTAACTACGCCGATTGAACCGGTTAAGGGATTTGCGCCAAATAACCCCCCGCCTCTTTTCCGAAGCTCACGATTATCAAGACGCAAACGGCAACACATAGAACGAGCATCATCCGGATCCATATCAGAATTAATATAATTAGAAAAATAAGGAATACCATATTTAGCAGTCATATCAAAAACTTTTTCAGCTACCGGAGAATCCCATGCAAAATTTTTAGTAATATTATATGTCGGAATCGGAAAAGTAAAAACCCGCCCCTTAGCATCTCCATCCATCATTGCTTCAGCAAAAGCCAAATTCAGCATATCCATTTCTTTCTGAAAATCCTTATATTTTTCTTTTTGCAGCTCTCCTCCAATAATCACATATTCTTCTCCAATCAATTTAGATGGAGTAATATCCATGGTGATGTTGGTAAAAGGTGTCTGAAAACCAACCCTGGTCGGCACATTGATATTAAACAAAAATTCCTGAATACCTTGTTTTATTTCTCTATAATTTAAATCATCATAACGAATAAATGGTGCTAAATAAGTATCAAAGCTGGAAAATGCCTGAGCTCCGGCCACTTCTCCCTGAATAGTGTAAAAAAAGTTGATAATTTGTCCGAGGGCAGTCCTAAAATGCTTGGGCGGCTTAGACTCTATCTTGCCAGAAACGCCTTTAAATCCACGTATTAATAAATCTTTCAAATCCCAACCGGCGCAATACGGTGCGAGTAATTGTAAATCATGAATATGAATTTCCCCATTTTGCCTAGCTTCCCTAATATTAGCAGAATAAACCTTAGAAAGCCAATAATTAGAAGAAATAACTGATGCTAAATGATTATTCAAACCCTGTAAACTATAACTCATGTTAGAATTCTCTTTGACGCGCCAATCTGAGCGTTTTAAGTAGCTCTCCATAATATCATTAGAATCTATGCGGGAATCCAATTCCCTAATTCGGGCTTTTTGATCACGAAAAAGAATAAATGCTTTGGCTGTTTTTATTTCTCTATTAGAAATAAGCACTTCTTCCACTATGTCCTGAATTTCTTCTACGGATGGAATAGTTTCTCTGTGAAATTTCTTATTAAGAATAGACACTACCTCGTTGCTATATTTTCTGGCGCGTTTTTCATTAGAATCCAAACGCTCTACGGCGTTAAGCGACTTCAGAATAGCATTTACGATTTTTTCCTGATCAAAATCGACTATTTCTCGATTTCTTTTTTTAATTTGTTTTATTTTCGACATGGGAATTTATTTAATAGGATAATTAAGATCATCAAGATGTTTGGGATATTTAAAAATTAAATACAAATATTTTAACTTAATCCTAAAGATCTCAAACATCTTAAACATCCCAAAAATCTTATTTATTATTTCTCTTTTTTTTAGAAACTAGTTTATCTAATTCTTTCCTAAAAGTCTCTATATTGTCAAAAGCTTGATATACACTAGCGAAACGGATATAGGCGATTTGATCTATTTTTCGAAGATGCTTCATGATAATCTGCCCCACTCTACTGCTGGTTACTTCTGCTTTTCTTAGTACCTGCAAGTCGCGCTCGATAGAACCAATTAATTTTTTAAATTTATCTTCGGTAATCGGTCTTTTTTCCAAAGATCTTTTCAAGCCGCGAATCAATTTATCTCGATTATAAAGTTCTTTACTACCGTCTCTTTTCACTACTGTCAAATCAAGTATTTCTATTGATTCATAAGTAGAAAATCTAAACCCGCATTTCAAGCATTCTCTTCGGCGCCTAATAGATAATCCGTCGCTGGCTACTCTAGAATCAATAACCTTAGTATCTTGATAATAACAAACTGGACATTTCATAATAAGCCTAAAATTACTAAAAATTAATTAATTTTTTAATCAAAAACTGTTTTTTGGGGACAAAAAAACACCTAAAAGTTTACAAACCATTGGTTATTTCTGTTGGTTTTCTTAGGTATTTTAAATTTTCCCCCTTCCACTACATGTTGTGTCTCTACTATTATTATACCACAACATGTTGTAGGGTCAACCCTTTTATTTTTAAGCTTATTTTAGTAAAATACTTACTAGATATTTATAATAATAACACCATTTTTTAAAAAATCAATACTTCTCTCCTGTGTATAAGTGGATAACTCTGATTTAGTGTTAAATATAAAGTATTAAGTATAAAAAATAAAAAATTCCGAAAATTATTTCCGGAATTTTTATTTTATTTTTATATTTTTCTAATTTCTAAAGGTTCTGACATTTTTTTGTTTTCTTTTTCTATTTTGCTATCTGAAGATATGACCGCCAAAGAACGATTTTGAAAACCTCCTTCAGTAAAATACTTTTTAGCCGTCATGATAATATCATTCCGGGTAACACTTAACAGCCTTTTTTTATATTCTTTTCTGGCCTCATCCGACAAACCGATTATTCTGCGATAAAAATCGCTGAATGCTTCTGCGTGCGGAGAAGATGGCCGGTCTAAAACAGAACAAACCTGCAATATAGCTTCCTTAACTTTTTCTTCCGGAAAATCTCCTGAGCAAATATATTCCACCGCCCCTTCCCTGAACACACTTATAGTTTTAGAAATATTGGGATCGCGATAAGACTGAAAACTGAATATGCCGGTCGCTTTATCATAAACAGCATAACCGCCGTAGGCTCCGCCTTTTTCCCTTATTTCTTTATGTATAAAACAGCTTTTCATGACCTTGGCGATTACATCCAGTACCGGAGCATCCTCATTTCTCATATCTGCAACACGGAAACAATCAGCTACAAAAGAAACATTGGTTGGTGTAGTCCAGCATTCTTTCATATTATTTTGTTTAAAATCTTCAAAATGATAAATTTGATCGTATCTCAAGGGAATATTTTTTTTCAGCCTCAATGCCAGTTCGGAAAGTTCTTTGATGTCCTGATCGCGGCTAGCCGCCAAAATAATACGCATTTTTTCTCTATTGATTATTGATCTGCCCAAATACACCAAATCTTCCGCAATATTTTTTAATTTCTGTTCGTCTAAATCACGCGCCAGCTCTTTTAAAAATTTTAAATTATGGACGCCGCTCCACATTTCCTGTATTTTAAATTCCTTATCGAATCCTCGTTTAGCCAAAGAATAAGCAAAACCATGGCCGTTTCCGACAATTGCCTCCTCCATCCTGTCTTTCATTTGCAAAATAATGGTTTTCAGCTTATCTAAATCTGCAAAACAAAAATTATTCAAAAGCTCTTCAATGATATCAAATGTGTTTTTTTTAGTTTCCGGCAGACACTGCACAGCCAATGAAAAAAAGCTTACAAGCTCCCGGGAAGAATCAAATTTCCGCATAATGCTCTGTCCCGCGCTGATGCCTCCTGTATATCTAGATATCAGGCGCACCATATATTCGCTGGAAAAATTTTTCGTTCCCATTATCGGCAGCGCCCTGCAAAAAATAGGAAAAAGCGGCCAAACAGTAGTATCTATCATTTCAATATCAAAATCGAACAGAATATCAGCATAACACAAGCCGTTGGTCGGCTTTTTATATCTGACGATCCCGGCATCATGGGACAGGCGGACGCCCTTGCTGGTTTTAACGGAAACAGGAATGTCTGATAACGACAAAGTCGGCAAACAGGATAAATCTTCATCAAAATCCTGCAATTTTTCCAAATCCTCAGCTGTTTTCATGATCCGCAATCTATCTTCGTAGCTTAATTCATCTTCAATGCGGGCAAGCCTTTTTTGCTCCTGCTGTTCTAAAAAATCGTTCATTTCCTGATCGGGAACAAACAGCAGGGATAACATATGCTTATTATTAAGAAAATATTTTTCAATCTGCTTCTCCAAAAATCCTTCTTTTATTTTTTGATCAAGCTTTTCCATATCTTTATCCGAATCCAGACACAGCAGAGGATCGCTGCCATGAATCCAGGAAGAAGCAAATCTGAAAAACAAGCTGATAAAATAAGGATAATGGCTGCGGGAAATTTCTTTTCTGGAAATCTTAAAGTTATTAAAAGCAGCCGCGATCAATTCCTTGTTGATTCCTTTTTGCGCTAATCCGCGCAACGTATCCATAATTATTTCTTCCACTTTCTTAGCGTCTTTCCTTTTGATGCCTTTAAGTCCGCAGACAAAAATCTTATCAAAATAATCGTCATCAAAGCCTCCGCCCATAAAAGAGGTTCCTAGTCCTGAATTGACTAAAGCTTTATAAAGCGGAGCTTCGGTATCTCCTAAAAGTATCTCATTTAAAAATTCCAGACTCAAAACCTCGAATGGTTCATCGGTTCTGGCGGTAAGCCAGGCTAATCCGGCCTGATATTTTTGTCCGGGGTCTTCATCTTTTCCCAAGGGATAATAAAATTCCATTTCCTTGGAATTTTTCCATCTCGGCTCAGGCGGCACTTTTGCGCGCGGATCTATCTTTTCAAATCTGGACAAAACCCTATCAACTACTTCCAAGTGCTTTTCCAACGGGAAATTGCCATAAGAAAAATTATAGGAATTTGAAGGATGATAAAACCTGGCATGAAATGCTTTTAACTGCTCATGCGTCAAATCGGGAATCACATCCGGATCGCCTCCGGAATTATAGGCATAAGTGCCGCTCGGCAAAAGAGCAGATTGAATTTCATGGGCGATAATGCTGTCCTCGGAAGACATGGCGCCTTTCATTTCATTATATACTACCCCCTTGAATTCCAATTTGCCGGTATCTTTATTGAATTCCAGACGATGGCCCTCCTGCCTGAAATTAAGTTCAGAAATATTCGGGAAAAAAGCCGCATCCAGATAAACATCCAATAAATTATAAAAATCTTTTTCATTCTCCGATGAAAAAGGATAGGCTGTCCAATCGCAGCTGGTAAAAGCGTTCATGAAAGTATTAAGGCTTCTCCTGGTCATGGAAAAAAACGGATCTCTTACCGGATATTTTTCTGATCCGGTAAGCACTGTGTGCTCTAAAATATGCGCCACGCCGGTAGAATCCTGCGGAATCGTCTTGAACAGGGTGCAAAAACCATTTTCAGTATCCCTGTTAGCCAAATGTATATATCTGGCTCCGGTTTTTTCATGTTCCAATTCATAAAAAATACTCTGAATATCTTTTATATTAGCAATACGTCTCACAATGAATCCATGAATCCTCTGACCATTTTTTATTTGTTTTTTTGTCAATTTTTATCTCCTTTTCGTTTTAAGTGATTATAATTATTTATAAATTTAAAGATTTCTTTTGGATCATCCAATATTTTAAACAAACCCAAATCTTCTGCGGAAATATTCCCGTGCTTCAAAAGCGAAGATTTGATCCAATCAAAAAGCCCTTGCCAATATTGGCTACCCACTAAAACGATCGGACATTTTTTCATTCTTTTGGTCTGGATTAGCGTTAGCACTTCAAATAATTCATCTAAGGTGCCAAAACCTCCGGGCATAACAATAAAAGCTTTTGAATAACGCACTAAATTAACTTTACGAATAAAAAAATATTTAAAATCAATCCTGATATTCGAATATTTATTAGGTTTTTGTTCAAAGGGAAGAATAATATTCAGGCCCACTGATTTTCCTTTTGCTTTATGCGCACCGCGATTTGCGGCTTCCATAATACCACCGCCGCCGCCGGTCACAATAGCATAATTATTTTTAGCAAATAAAAATCCCAGCTTTTGAGCTGTCTTATAATCATTATTCTCCGGACTAGTCCGGGCTGAGCCAAAAATAGTAACAGCTTTTTCAAGCTCTAATTCATTCAATTTGTTTACTCCGTTTACAAACTCCGCCTGATAATTCAAAACTCTCCAGGCATCCTTCCCAATCTTAAATTCCTCAATTCTGTGTTCATTTTCCATGACAACTATCTCCTTTAGCAGTTTTACATAAATTTTTAAAGTACTTTTTTCGTGCCCTATTTTTACCAAATTTAATCATTTTTGTCAAAGTAAGGTGTCAATAATTTTATTGAATTCCTATAAATAGGAATAAAAAAATCAACGCATACCATTATCGTTGATTTTTTTATTTAAATTCAATTTATGCTCTTAAATTTTTCAATCTCTGATTAAGTTCTTTGTCTATGCTGATTCCTTTTCCCCTTAATTCTTTCGACTTACTTTTCATTATCTCTATAAAATCTTTTCCTTTTTTTACTTCTTTTTCTATGTCTTCCGCCACTAAATCTACATATTTGTATTGAAGGTTTCCGGGAAAAACACCGCCCTGTTCATTGTATATCTGCTCAAGCGCCGCTATTACTATTTTTTTGCGGGACACATTTATACCATGCACGGCTTCCATTTTTTTACACATTTTTTCCAGCTTGCCTTCATTGCTTATTAATCCATCGGATATTTTGAATCCCTGCTGCTCAATCAAACCAGCGACTTTCTGCACTATGTTGCTTATTTCTTTTTCCTGTTTAAAATTTAAATCTTCTGTCTGTTCTACTTCCATTATTTCACCATGATTATCTTCTAATTCTTCCGTTAAATCTTCGGAAGATGAATCAATAACACCCTCTCTTCCAAAATTTATATTATTTTTCATAACGATTTTAATTTAATAATTATAATTATAATTTACATCTTAATTAATAAAAGGTCAAATTAAATTAAAAAATAAGACAAAATTGTCTTATTTTTCATATTTTAGTATACAAATATTTATCTTACATCATCTTCTTCCGAATAAATGCCGGAATTCCCAGTTCTTCGTCCTCTTTCTCAATAGAGTCTTTTATTGTTCTGTTTTTTATAGCTGGTTCGGCTTGAGCTGCTTTCAGGGGAGAAACTTTATTTTTCTTTTTTTCCATCATTACTCTTTCTTCTTTTTTTTCTTTTTTTTCTTCTTCGGCAATAAAGCTATTTTTTGTATAACTTCTTTCATTGTTTATAGACTCTCCGCCGATTCGCCCATCAAAACCAGTAGCCACAACGGTTATTTTAACTTCATCTTTCATTTTTTCATCAATTACTGCCCCAAAAATAATTTTAGCATCATCATCGGCTGCTGCAGTAATAATTTTAGCGGCTTCGTTCACTTCATTCATTCCCAAATTAATTCCTCCGGTTATAGTAAACAAAACCCCCCTAGCGCCATCAATAGACATTTCAAGTAAGGGGGAATTAATAGCGGCTTTTGCCGCCTCTATGGCCTTATTTTCTCCTGATGCCTGCCCGATACCCATTAAAGCTGATCCAGCATTAGCCATTACTGCTTTCACATCGGCAAAATCAACATTAATAAGTCCTGGGATAGTAATAAGCTCTGCAATTCCCTGCACCCCTTGATGCAAAATTTTATCTGCAACAAAAAATGAGTCTAGTAATGTTGTTTTTTTATCAATAACCTGTAATAATTTATCATTGGGAATAGTAATAATAGTATCTACTTTGTCAGTTAATTCGGTTAAACCGCGCTCGGCAATATTTCTTCTCTGTGCACCCTCAAAAGCAAAGGGTTTGGTAATTACCGCTACGGTCAATGCTCCTAAGTCTCTGGCAATTTCTGCCACAATTGGCGAACACCCCGTACCGGTTCCTCCACCCAAACCGCAAGTCACAAAAACCATATCAGCATCTTTAAGCGCATCCCTAATCTCATTTTGTGATTCTTCTGCTGCCTCTCTGCCTAAATCAGGATTCATGCCGGCACCAAGTCCGCGGGTAATAGATTTCCCAATATGCAGCTTTGTAGTCGCTTTATTATAGTGCAAAGCCTGCACATCCGTATTTACAGCAATAAACTCTACTCCTTTTACACCGGCATCAACCATGCGGTTAACCACACTGCCGCCTGCTCCTCCACAGCCAACAACCTTAATTTTAGCAAATGTTTCTACTGCTGGTTTTACTTCTGCCATATAATTAATATACTAAATATTAGTTAATTAGTTGCCTAATTTTACATTTTACAAATATAAAAAACTAAACAAATTTATTACTCTTATTTTACAATATTTAAAAAAATATATCAAGAACCCCTTGCAATTACTGTATAAATTTTTTGTACACCTATAAATTATAAATTTTATGGACTTTTAACTTTATACCTTTAAATAATTTACGGGATTAAAGAGGAAAACCAATCTTTTGCCTTTTGAGTCATCTTACCCACAGTGTCTTTTCCAAATATTTTAAAACCGTCCTTGGTATTGTCTTTCATTACCTGACTACCCCAAACAACTAGGCCTAAGGCATTTAAAAATTCAGTTTCATTTACTTTGTCAATAATGGTCGATATTTTTTTATTAGCGCCCAAACAAACAGGAAGTCTAAGTTTCTTCTTGGCCGCATTAACCAAATCGTGAAGCCTGGTTCCACCACCTATTAAGAAAACTCCGCCTGGAAGCATTCCTGAACGATCTATTTTTTTAAATTCTTCATCAATTTTTTCAAATATTTCTTCTACGCGGGCCTCTATTATTTCTGCTAAATATTTTTTGGACACCATACCGATTTCCTCTTCCTGCTCCCCATCTTCAAATAATTCGCTTGTATCAATTTCATCTTTTTTATTAAAATTTTCCGAACTTGCTGAACCATATTTTATCTTTATTTTTTCAGCTAAATTAATCGGGCAACGAAGTCCGATAGCTATATCAGAGGTAATATGACTGGAACCGATAGGAATAACCGCAGTATGCAACAATTCCCCCTCTTCAAAAACCGCTAAACTGGTGGTGGATAAACCAATATTTACAAGCGCTGAACCCAATTCTTTTTGCTCTGAATCCATTACCGCCTCTGCGGCAGCCAAAGGAGATAAAACTAAATCTTCTATATCAAGACCTGTTCTAAAAACAGCTTTGGTTAAATTCTTAATTTGACTGGAGAGTCCCTGAATAATTAATGTTTCTACTTCAAGCCTAACCCCGGTCATGCCTATTGGATCTTTTATATCGTCCTGGCTGTCTACTGTAAATTTAATAGGAATAACATGCAATATCTCATAGTTAGGCGGAACCGACAAAGCCCTAGCCGCTTCTAATGCTCTTTCTACATCATCTTGGCTTATTTCTCCGTCACTTTTACCAACAGCTACCACCCCTCGGCTTTTCTCACACTTAATATAGGGACTATTAATACTAATCCAAACGCTTTCCATGGGGATACCAACCAATCTTTCGCCTTTTTCTAAACACTCTGAAATAGAAGATGTAACATCCTCTATGCTTTTTACAGCCCCCTTGATGATTCCTTTAGCTTTAACGCTTACGGCGCCAATAATTTGAAGCTGATTATCATCTTTCACTTGTTGCCCGACCACCAATCTAATTGATGTAGAACCTATATCTAATCCGGCTATAATTGTTTCTTTCATAAATTTATCATATTAGCATATTAGCATATTAAAATAATAAAAGATTATTTTATAGTTAAATATCCATCCTCTATCATTTTAAAATGTTAAAATGTTAAAGTGTTAATATACTTTAGTTCTATTATATCATTATTCAATAAACAATTCCACTGTATAATTTTTTTATACACCACTAGTTATACAATTTGTCTTTTACGCTTTTTTATATTTTTTATTAAATTTTTTTCTTAAGGCGGGTATAGTATAAAAATACAATTAGTGTGTTATATAAGGATAAAAAATTAATACGCCCACCAAGATAGCTATTATAGATGCAAACATAACAGCTGCTGCAGAAATATCTTTTATTTCTTTTACATAATTATCAATACGAGGTTTTAAAGCATCGGAGACCCTTTCAACAGCACTGTTTATTATTTCCATTAAAAATACTAAACTAATTATCAATATTAATATAATCCAATCAAAACGCGAAACATGGAAGATAAATCCAAATATAAGCACCGCTAAAGTTATTAATAAATGAACTTTTAAATTTTGCTCTTCATTAAAAATTTTTAATAATCCACGGAATGCATATTGAAAACTTTTCATGAGTCTTAAAAAATTAATCATAGCAGTTTAAATAGCTTTTTATTATCTTGACAACTTTATATTTTTAAAAAAATTATCAGCAAGCGCGTTCATCTTTTCCCTTCCTTTCTCAGTGTCATCCTCGTAACCCAGTAAATGCAGGAGGCCATGAACCAATATAAACAATAATTCTTCTTTTATGCTGGATGAATATTTTTTTGCTTGTCTTTTTATTTGATTATAATTTATAAGCACTTCTCCTAAATAGGTTTTATTTTCTTCTTCGGAAAAAGATAAGATGTCGGTGGTTTTGTCGCATCCCCTGTATATTTTATTCAACTTTCTCATTTTAGCATCTCCAATAAAAGCAATGGACACTTCCCCTTTTTTAACTTTAAAATATTTTAAAAAACCTAAAACAGTTTCTTTAATTAAATTATTGTTAATTTTACTCTTGGTCTGATTATTTATTTCTATCATAACTATTATCACTTTAACACATCAATAACAAAAACTCTTTTATGGTTAAATATATAAAAATTATCATGCTAAAATGTTTATAAATCCAAATACTTGAATAACTTTTATTCTTCCAACCTCAAACTCTCTATCATCATTTTAAATATATTTTTATAGTTCTCTGTTGCTTCCAAGCCTAAATTATAAGATAAAACAAATATATTATTACTCATTGGATGCATCAGGTAAACAATCAAACCATCATCGCTTTTTATTCCGGTCCAACCCTTTTTGCTAACTACTTGTTCTGGTTTAATTAGTATATTATTAAATTGTTTTTGGTACCATTCATTTATATTTAACTGATCTTCATTGGGCTCTATTATGATATTAATAAACTGATTATTATTCAATTTAAACATAATAGATTCTTCCCCTCCCATAGTTTCTATTGGCCAAAAAGAAGAATAATATAAAGAATATTTATACTTAGAGTTTGTATATTTCTCAATGCTGGAATTAACTAAAATATTACCTTCTCCTGCCGGATTATATAAGCCAAGTGTCTCTGTTAAATCTGCATAACCATCCCCGTCGCTGTCTTTTAAATTCGCATTACTTCCAAGTATCACCTCCTCTATATCTGATAATCCGTCTTGGTCGGTATCCACCACTATTCTGTTTTGTGTTTTTGGAATTGTGGATGTGGCTTTTTGGGGCGGGGTAGAGGTGGTAATTTGAGGGTTCTCTGTATTTGACTCTAAAATCTCAAGGGTAGAGGTGGCTTTTTCTTCTAAAATCTTACTAACTTCTTGTTGATTTTTCTCTGGAATTACCTGAGAAGCGGAAGATATTTCTTTGGGTGTTAATTCTTGATCTTTTCCTGTTGTAGCGGGTTGGACATTCTTAGTAATTTCCAATAAACCCTGTTCGTTTATTGTTATTTTTTCTCCTTTTGTTAAAAAATAATAAAAGAATCCAAGTACACAAATTAATAAAAAAATTCCTCCAATTAAAACAAACAAACCCACACTTTTAGCCTTTTCTCCTGATTTATTGACACCAAAAACAGAAGAAAATATTTTCGGCATAGTATGAATAACTATATCTTCTTCCTTTAATCTATTCTGGCCTAAGGATATGTTTTGATTCATGTTTCCCTGTAATGTGTTTTCCATAATACAAATATATTAAATAAATTCAAAAAATAAACAAAACTAATTAATATCGTATAATCTACCAGCCCCATTAGGATTAAAACCATTTTTTACCTCTGCTCCATCCAAATAACCATCTCCGTCCGTGTCTTTATTGAGCGGATCTGTTTTGTAAACTCGAAGCTCTTCTCTGTCAAATAAACCATCATCATCACTATCATTTTTATTAATATTCAAACCCAAGCCAAGTTCCTCCTCATCGGTTAAGCCATCTTGATCAGTATCTAATAGAGCTTTACTGCTCTCAATTATTTCGTTTTCTTTATTTTTTTGTTCTGTTTGTCCTGACAGCGGTTCTATTTGAACCTGTTTTTGATTTGTAGAAGTATTTTGCATTGATTCTATTGGAGCATTTTCTTCTTTTAAATCTTCAAAAGGAATTTGCTGTTCTTCTTGTTTATTGTTAAAAACTAATTTATAAGCCAAAAAAAATCCACCAATAATTAAGATAAAAATAATTAAAAAAGACAACAAAAACAATATTTTCTTTATTGATTCTTTTTTGTTGTTTGATACATCTTCTTCCTTCTTAAAACCATTCTGTGTATTTTTAATTTTAAGAGTATCCGCCTTTTCTATATCAGCAAAAATATCTTCTATTTCTTGTTTGTCTTCATGTTCGTTTTTATGTTTAGATATATCTCCCTGATTAATCAAGGGGGGGGTAGCAGGGGGCGATATTTGAGTTGAATTGTTTTTATTAATTTGCTTTTTTTCAAGTTCTTCAAACATAAATATTATCATTTAAACATTTAAACATTTAAATATGACAAGATAAAGGTATATATATTTCACTATAAAATTACCTTAACATGTTTAAATGTTTAAATGCTAATATGTAAAATACTAATTAGGTATTCCGCTTACTTCAAGTGAATAAACACTTTCATTATCATATTCATCTAAAGCGGTGACTACAAAAAAATAATCTTCACCGGTTGTGAGTCCTTCTATGGAAACAGAATTAATTAAACCTTCATTTACTGATCCTCCGTAATTACCAGATGAAACTCCGTAGTAAATATTATAACTCACTACATCCCCTACCACATCTAAATTCCATGATAATTCTATACTTTCATCTCCAGCTACAGCCGTAAGCCCTATTGGAGGAAGCGGAGCGGTTTGATCTGTTGGAATTCCGAATATTTCTCCGTGATAAGCGCTCTCTGCGCCAGTATTAAAATATGCTGTAATATTAATATAATAAACTGTATTATTAGTAAGTCCGGAAATAGAATAATTATTCACATTGCCCACATCGGCGTATTCACTGTAAATACCGCTTGCACTCCCCCAATACAATTTATATCCGTTTGCTCCAGCGACAGCTGGCGCCCATGAAACATCAAGCACTCCTCCGGTTTGAGGGTCTACAATGGTAAGTGTGGTAGTTGCCACTGGTGCTGGATTTCGTAAGAAATAAGCTTCTTTTAATATTTCAGGGTTATTATCGCCTCTAATAACGGCCCCACTTGCAATAGATGGTAAGTCATCATATGTTCCCTCTCCTCCTTTGTCACGGCAATAATAAAATTCATAATTAGTATTATGACAAGCTCCTGATCCGGCAACACAACTAGCTGGCGCTGAATAATTCGCGTCGCGCCACGGCTGCCAAGTTCCTAAAACAATAGGCGGCCAAGGATTTGCGCACACAAAAACATATATATCGGATGTGTCACTAAAAAAAGTGCCTATCGGAGAACCAGGAAGACCAAAAGTAATGGTGGCCCTAGTGGTCAATTCAGTATATCCATCCGTCTCCCCCGCATCTGCTACAATTAATCTTTTATAATCTTCTATTACTGGTGTAAATGGATTTATGGCGGCAAAATTAGCTACAGTCGGATCAGTCACTGTCCATGTCCAAGCCCAGTCATAAACACCTGCAATAGGAACAATTATTTGACCTGATAAACTTTTTGTAGTGGCCACAAAAACCTTGTCTTGATCGGCTAAGGTATCAAAAGTAGAATCATTTTTATTAATATCATTTTCTTGTGGATTATTTTTAGTGGTTTTAAATAAATAAGAATATGGATTAAGCTCTACTTCTCCCAGTAGACAGATTCCATCATTGGTTGCTGTCTCTGGTAGGGTTCTAAATGACCAAATATGGGCATTGTTATAAACTATACTATTAAATACATTATTAGCGTTAAAGGGGCCATTCATGCCTATTCCCCAATTATTTAAAACCCCCTTGCTACTATCCAAAGACTCATCTCCTTTTATAATCACATAATATAGTCTATCTGCGTCTAGGGCGTTTTTAGGAGCAAACTTTATAACACTGTTACCAAGACCATTTACCTCAGAGCTTACTGTGCCGGCAACTGCGCAATAGTGATTTAAAGCATTTGGAATTGTGTAAGCATTTGCAAACTTACCAGGCAGAAAGCTAGCTAATTTTTTAATTTTTAAAACTATAAATTCAAATATATTATTATATTTTTCTTCTTTTTTGGTAATTAAGTATTCTGTGCCGGCCGGACATGTATTTCCTCCATAGTCTCCTATTACTATCATATTTCCGGAAAAACTGGCAGTATCCATTAATTGGTCGAATGTAGCTGAAATTAAAGCATTGCGACATATCCTACCCATTCCCGGAAGTCCGGGCGGTTCATCTGCGGGTACTTCGGAATTCGGAACTACGCTTGGTCTTTGTCTGCAACAAGCATCTCGGCCACAACCCATCATCGCCACATTATTACAATCTATATCTGCATCACAACCACAACAAAGCCCGCGTCCAGCGCCAGAACATGGCGCATTATCTGGGTCACAGGTAAGTAGTGGTCCGCACACATTACCAACCGTTGGATCACAACAACAAAAACCGCAATCATCCGGTGGTGTAGCTCCGGCGCCGGAAGCATTTAAGCATTCAAATGGAGGATTGCATATTATGGTATTACAAACATTAGAAATGAAGGGGTCAGTGGAAGTAGAAGCACAGCTAAGCCCGAGGCCAGCGGGACCGGGAACGCACTTGGTGTTACAAGTTCCTAAATCTCTAAAATCCCCGGAATTAACAGGATTCACATTACAAACATCATTATTCGGTTGAACACAATTGTAATAAGCGCAGTCTCCCAAAAGTCCTGCCACAGCACCATCTCCTCCGCGACAAGCGCCTCCTTGCATAGCGTCCGTGCAGCAAGTATTATGCAAATCACATTCCGGCTCATTTGAAAGACGGGTACAGTCACGGCAAACCCCATTTGGAAAAGCAGGATCAGTTGTTTCGCAAAATTTGCCGATATGCCCCGAACAATTACAAGCATTGTCATGATCAGCTTGTGTCACTCCGGCATTAGCACATCCGGAGCACTCGCCAAATCCAGCGCCATCATCAACTAAATCATCACCGCATGTCCCTTCGCAGGTTAAAGGAGAACAACAATCACGGGCATCCTGACCAATCTCACAACAGCACTCACATGCAGCAACATCGCTTGCAACACATTCATCAGTGTTATTACAAATACTGCTTGCCGGACAAATATCTCGGTCTACCGCACATAGGCCGCCGGAACAAACAAATCCGGCATTACAGATATCACAATTCGCAGCAAGATTAACACACCTTCCGCCAAATATTTGGGTCCAGCCTAAGGGGCAGCTCATTGGAGTATTTATGTGCCATCTGCCGACCCCTCCGTAATCTGCACAATACGAAGTAATTGGATTTAATAGAGCATCTACTGCCGGCTGAGTCATATCACAACTTAACCCTGTAAGCACGCATCTATCTAAAACATTGTTATAATCACAAATAGCGGCAGTACACCCCCCCACTCCCTCGCAGCTAAAAATACAAGAACCGATTTGCTCTGGCTGCCCCCCGGGATAAGTCGAGCACTGCCCCGGAGAATTCGGACAAAATGTTACCAAATTACATTCAGAGAGCCCCACCCCGGAACATGATTCTCCTGGTGCGGGCTGGCAAGTACATGTTGTAGTATTACATTCAAGCGGCAAAGCGCACATCGTGGAAGAAGCCTGACAGGCGGGCATAACCAAGTCATCATCGCAAGGATCTCCGATTTGTCCTCCGGTAATATTGGTACTAAAATCCCATTCATAAACAGAAGTTTCAAAACCCAGATTACAATCATCAGAATTAACTACACATTGTCCTTCATTATAACTTCCTGTGGGGCAACAAACATTACCAGCTCCACAAGCTTCATTAGGATTAGTCTCCTTATTACAGGAACCCACTCTAAAATTAAGTCCGTTTCCAACCTGTTCTGGAAAATCCTTTACGATTCTTACCGGTCCGCTTACAGCCAACTGATGCACCAATACTTCCACCTCATAATGATCGCCATTTAATTGCCATTTTTGTATTGGTCCTATTGGCGCAGGTATTGCGGGACCCGTCTGATCTCTATTTAAATGAAACCTTGCCTTACTATTCGCATTATAAGCATCAAAATATTCCCCAAACAGGCTCACAGAACTATTATTAGGACCAATTTTTGGCTCAATTTTACACAAACTAGGCAATAAAGGAAGTGCATTATTAAAAGTAAATACATTAGGACTTAAAAGAGTTGTATCTATTGTTGGCCCCGAATCTAAATCAATAAAAATAGTATAAGGACCATTTGCGAGTGCTGGAACTTTTACGATAATTTGAGTATCACTCCATAAATTATCACTGCAAACATCGGGAAAATTAAAATCAGCGTCCACTAAATCAAAACGCACATTGCTTGTTCCGCGGCTACCACCAAAACCTTCTCCGAAAATAGTTACATATTGACCTTCATTTCCCTGCACGGGCTCAAATGATATAATCCTAGGACCCGCCTCAGGCTCTGCTGTTTTACGAAATCTTAAATAATTACTGCTAACAACATCCGGACCAGGGCTCACGGTAAAAGTTGTTGTATGTCCGTTCGTAATATTCGGCACATTAGCCTGACCTAATAAATTAGCTGCAAATATATTTGCAGTCGCTGGCACATTTGTATTTATATTTCCAAAAAAAGCTGAATTATTATTAAGTCTCACTCCATTATATTGAATCACATCCCCTATTTGTCCGTTATCAGGATTTATTAAACAAAGTCCGGGACGAACAATAGTGTTAATATTAAAATCAACGCTTGGTCCCCGAGCATCATTATTAGCATCTTCTAGTAAAGCAGAATTTCTCACTAAAACAATTTGCGCTCCAAGTGGCAGACCGGCCGGCACCTCTACTATAATTTGATTATCAGTCCAACTATTTACACAAGCTGGATTTACTACTGAGGCTAAATCTGCATTTACTCCCCCGATTTGCACTATGCCCGGCACGCTCCCAAACCACCTTCCTCCTATAGTTATTAAATTACCCGAAGCTCCGTTAGCTATATCTGTATTACAAATTCCCCCGAAAGCGGCGCAATTTATTGTTTCATTATCCTCGGTACAAGAGATATTTTCTCCGCCCACACCATCACAAAAACCGCCAATCGGAGTAATCCAATCAATAATCGGTGCTTGTTGACACAAGCAACAATCATTGATACCAGCAGCATATCCGGCTGTCTGGCAACCAGGAGCTGCCGGCGTAGTACAATTACAAAATTGCGAAGCACAAAGATTATTATTGGCGCTACAGTCACCAGCAACACAAGCATCATTAAGGCTTGCACCGCAAGCAGCCCCGTTACAGCGAGCACAACTTCCTCCGCAATCTACTCCTTCTTCATCCCCGTCCAGAATGCCGCTACAACAATGCGCCGGCCTTAAAATTGTATTTTTAGTATCAGATGAACTATGAGCATCTACATCGTAGACGGTTGCCCTCAGACTAAGTGTATCCCCTGGAACAAAAACAGTACCATCAAAAACACTGGGCATAAACAAAGCCCTGGTATTAAAAGCTCCCGGAGCTGGAAATGGATTAATAATCGGATTGGGACCGCTTATGGGGGGATTGTTTACAATCGGCACATTGTTCACAAAATATTCTATCTGCCATACTCCGGAATCATCGGAAGAATTAGCATAAATTTCATTGTTGGGGATAGAACAAATTTGATCAAAATCAAGGCTAATATTAGGGTTATCACAATCTACCACATTACTGGTGGTAAAAGTTATCACGCAAGGATTTAATATGTTGCAAGTTAAATTATTGCCGCCCACGCTAAGTATGCCGTTATCGGCTGTAACAGTTATAATTTCACCTCCGGGCAAACACTCTGTGGCTCCGCAAATATTAGCAGGACAAGCGCCGCTTGGAGTATATTCTATAATTCTGCCGGTAATTGGGGTAATGTTTCCTGGTATATCAACACCTCCGCCGTCTACCACATGAAAAGTTCCCCCCACCCCCAAACCAACCGTACCGGCATTAATTGGTAAATTGGTTCTAAATCTAATTTTAGCATTTCTGGGCAAATTTATGCTTCCGTCTGCCGGAGAAGTATTGGTAATTACAAAGCTGGGCGGAGCGGCGCAATCTGCAGCACAAAAACCGCCAAAACAACAACTTTCCCCAACTATACAATCACCACCGAAACAAGCATCCCAAGTGCCACCTGCATTACAGGTTTGAGTACCCATTCCACCGCATCCACAATTCTTAAAATCACCAGGAGTACAACCAGCGGTAGCGTCATATAATCTATTTAACACAAATTGAGCTATACCAAATGCGGACATAATAATAACCAGGCCGATAATCGCCGAAATTAAAATCTTTTTTGCCTTTTCTATCTGATTTGCATCTCCCTGGCTGGTCATCCAAAGCCATCCGCCATACAAAATAATCACTACAGCCACAATTCCTAAAAAACCAAGAATAATATTGATAATTTGAGAAATAATTATTCTGGGGTCTGTTGTACCCAAACCGGTGTTAGCCTGAATATTTCCAGCTTGATTTCCCCAAAGCAAAGTATTAGCATCACCAGCCAAAGTAAAATCAACTACCACAAAAAATGATGCTATAAAAAATACTATGAATATATATTTTTTTAAACTAAAAATCATAATTCATAATTCATGTTAAAAAATTATTAAAACCCAGGACAACTCTCTGCTGCTGTTGGCACTTCCCCACAACATGAAACCTCTGTCGGGATTCCAGAGCAAGTATTACTCCAACTAGGCTTGAAACAATTTTGATAAATAGATTTTATTCCTGATCCGATTTGTGTGCGATAAGTAGTGGACTGGGCAAAATCAGAATGATTAATCTGGACGCGCGTCCAATCTTCTTTTCCATCTGGAGGACTATCATCAAATCCAATATTAGACACCCAATACCCAGCCCCTATACCGGTTGCACTCCATAAATTAACTTTCTTGTGTTTCGTTCCATTGGAGTTTGTTTCTCCGGTACTTAAAGTATTAGACATTATCGGAATATCAAAATCTATCAACACCGGATCAGAAAGAGAAACATTATTATCTAAATGTTCATGATTTGCATCAATATCTTTTATTTCCGGCGGAGTTAGGTTTATCTTGCTATTTATAAAAAATGACCATCGGAAACTGTCTCCAGCGCCAGGCAATGGCACAGGACCTGGGGGCGCTATACTATTTTCATTATAAAATTCCATTGGTCCTTCAGCATCGGAGCTTCTATCTCCATCTAAAGAGTTTCCAGCCGCATCCACAACTCCATCAGGAAGCCCTCCGGCAAATGAAGCTAAAGGATACATAATTCCCAAAGAAGAGTCATGGCAATGATTTACTGCCAAAGCATCGGCTATGCAAGCGGTATATGGTGATTTAGTATTACAATTAACGCATCCATCAAGAGTTGCGGCATTTATATCCACTTCTATATTACTATCTGCCGGCAAACAATAAATCGTGTCCCCGCAAGCATTTACTGCACATTCATTATTTGAAACAAATTCAACCGTTCTATAAACATTTGAAATTACAAACTCGCCCTGAACACATAAATCCGCCCCACAAGCAAAAAGATTTGGATTTCCCGCATTACAGTTTAGTCCACCTATACATTTTACCTTTAAATAATTTTGTAAACTAACAGCGTCTCCAGAAACATTCATGGGGTTAATCGCTTCGTTAAAATTAATTTGAATTACCACATTTCTCGGCTCGTCCTCCCTGCTGTTTATTGTTATATTTTCCACCAAATCAACTCCCCCATTCATGAGGATAAAATTAAATATAGCACTATCATTTGTAGACAATTCAATACTGTTTCCAGTAATTCCCGCAACCTTAGCCATTAAGCTAATGAAATTATTTCCAGGCACAAACGCAGGAAAAACATCTATCTGGGTATTTGAAATCAGGGCATTAGCAATATTTTGCGCAACCACGGAAAACACGGGATTTGAGGCTATATCCACCCCAAAGACATATCTCTTATTTCCTACTATCAAATAATCAGCCTGCACCTCGGCTGTAACTCCGGTAATATTCCAACTGTTGCCGGCTTCAAAATAGTCTGCCGGATAGTTGCTTAAGGTTAATGTTAAAAAATTATTAAAAATAACAGAAGCGCCATTTATAGATGCGGATCCCAAACTCACTCCTCCCCTGCTGAGCTGAGCTGAGCTGGCATCTGCCGAAACCGAAACGGTTAATACGCCGCTCTCCGTACAATGAGGATTCATGGTTACAGTAGCAGGCTTTGCAGGCAATGCCCCAACCCAATTCACGCCAACATGCGAAGCTGCCGCGTATTCATCCGGCACACCGGTTACGGTGATAGTTCCAATTGCCGGACTAGCCGGAATAATCGCGCTTATGTCTACTGAATTATCCGGAGCCGGAATGACATTTCTAACTTGCGGCGGCACCAAGTCCAATCTGTTGTTTACCTCAAAATCCCATTCATAAAATTTATCAAAACAATCATCAAAAGCCGAATCACCATCAGCTTTATCTATATTATTTGTAAGTAAAACCGTATACCAAACATATTCCGACGGTGAACCAAGATAATTTGTCGGGTCAAAAACAAAAGTTTTATTATCAGGAGTAACAGAAACCTGAATATCGGTAATTAAATTGGCCGGAATCATAGGATTTGTTCCTCTTTTAAATATTTGCACACTTCCAGGTAGAACATTTCCGGCGCCATCACGAATAGAAGTTGGATCTATTTCTTCTTTAAATGTAACAATAATATTTACATTTCTTGGAACATCCTGCTGGTTTGGCACGGGATAGACTGTCTCCACAACACAATTACCAATTGCACCCGTTCCCCTAATCGGCAAATTCTGTCTTGATCCTCCGCCCAGACCGCCTGTTCCGTCATTTAATACCTTTAGAAGAAAGCTTACAATTCCAAATGAAGCCAAAATAATAATAAAACCGATAATGGCGGCAATTAATGTTTTTTTAGCCTTATCGATCTTACTTGAATCTCCCGCACTACTCATCCAGAGCCAACCGGCATACACAATTAATACTATCGCTATAATTCCCAAAAATCCCAAAAAGATTTGAATTACTCTGGCAATAACAATTCGAATATCAGTACTCCCGAGACCCGTACCAGACTGAATATTTCCGGCTTGTCCGCCCCAAAGTAAATTATTGGCACCTGTTTGCGCAAAAACAAAATCACTTACTCCAAATAAAAAAATAATAATCAAAATGAAACAAAGAGATATTTTGATTATCTGATTATTAAATAAATTTTGATATTTTTTACTCATTTTACAAATTGACTAATCCACAATTTTATAATATTATTATAACATAAAAAAGAAAAAAAATACAAACCATTGTTCACTGTGATATTTGTGATATTTGAGACTTTTGAGATAATTATGATTTTTGAGATAATAACCACAAAATATATCCTAAAAATCTTAAATATTCCAAAAATCATAAACATCTCATGCTTAGCGAGCACTTACCTCTTAAGCTAAAATTTCAAAAGGCGCAGCTAAATGTCGCTCTAGCTAATCCTAACTCTTGACTTTTGATTTTATAAACTTTCAAACCCCCTTATGACTATTGAACAAATCATTAATCGCATTAAAGAAAACAATAAAAACGCTGACATTGAAATTTTGAAAAAGGCTTATGAATTTGCAAAAAAAGCCCATAAAGGACAAAAGAGAAAAACCGGAGGGCCATATCTTGAGCATGCTCTGCATACTGCTTTTGTACTTGCACAAATCAAAGCCGATTTTAACACGATTATCGCAGGCATTCTACATGATGTGCCGGAAGACACGGAATATACACTTGAAGATATAAAAAAAGAATTTGGATCAGATGTGGCAACACTTGTTGAAGGAATAACTAAATTAAGCAAAATTAAATATCGCGGAGTAGAGAGGTATCGTGAAAATCTGCGTAAAATGTTTTTAGCCATGGCTAATGACATGCGTGTAATTTTAATAAAATTTTGTGATAGATTACACAATATCAGAACACTAGAAGCTCTGCCCGAGGAAAAAAGACTGCGTATTGCAAAAGAAACGATGGAGGTTTATGTACCAATTGCTGGTCTACTTGGTATTTGGAGTTTAAAATCGCAAATGGAAGACATATGTTTCAAATATCTGCATCCAGAAGAATACAAGAAATTAGAATATAAATACGAGGTGGAAAAAAAGGTGGAAAGAAACCAATACTCAAGAGAAGTAAAAAAGATTTTAGAAAAAGAATTAAAAAAAGAAAAGATAAAACATGAGATAGAAGATAGACTGAAGCCCTTATATAGTATTTATAAAAAAATGCAGCGAACTGATCGAAAATTCCATGAAATCTATGATGTTTTTGCCTTAAGGGTTATGGTGCCCACCATATCTGACTGTTATAAAACACTGGGTATTATTCATTCTTTATGGAAACCAAAGCCGGACCGCATCAAAGACTACATCGCCATCCCCAAACCGAACGGATACCGCAGCCTGCATACTACGGTTTATGGGCCGGGAAACAAAGCAACCGAATTCCAGATAAAAACCAAAGAAATGCACGAAGAATCATTATACGGTATTGCCGCGCATTGGTACTACAAAGAAAAGGGCGGATCTAACTATCAAAAACAGCCTAAGTGGGTAGAAGAAATACTTCAGCTTCAGAGCCAGGAAAAAAACACTAATGACTTTATAGACAAAGTAAAACTTGATGTTTTTCATGATAGAATTTTTGTTTTCTCTCCCAAGGGGGATGTATTTGATTTGCCGGAAGGTTCAACGCCGATAGATTTTGCATTTCTGGTACATACCGAAATTGGCAACAAGGCAACCGGCGTATTAATCAATGACAAAATGTCTACTTTGGACAAAAGACTACAAAATGGTGATTTAGTAGAAATCATTATAGAGAAAAAACGAAAATATCCAAACCAGGACTGGTTAAAATTTGTGCAAACCAGAAGAGCTAAAGAAAAAATAAAACAGTCAACCAGGCTCTATAGACTATCACAATTACACAAAATGATCCCGGGAATGAAAAAGTAAAGACTGCTAAACCATTAATTTCACACCAACACAATAAACAAAAACAGTCCTCATATAGAAAGGACTGTTTTTGTTTTTATACTGCATGACGCACCCATAAATCTATTTTAATATTTTTTTCACAATCGCGCTTACTGCATTACCGTCCGCTTGCCCCTTAGTCTTATTCATTACCGCTCCCATTATTTTCCCAAAATCCTGCATAGTAACTTCTCCCATAGAATCAATGGTTTCTTTTACTATTTTTTCAACCTCCTCTTCACCCATCTGTTCGGGCATATATTTTTCCAAAATTTTTATTTCTGCTAATTCTTTTTCGGCTAAATCTTCCCTATTTCCATTTTTATAGGCCATAACTGAATCTTTCCTTTTTTTTACTTCCGTCTTTATTACCATAACCACTTGATCATCGTTTAATTCTGGAACTATTAATTCTATTTTTTTATTTTTTAAAGAGGCTAAAAGCATGCGCAAAACAGACAATTCCAATGCTTTTTTATCGCGCATCGCCTGCTTCAAATCATTATTAATCTCTAAAAATAAATTAGCCATAAATTTAATTGACAATCATCAATTCTCAATGATCAGTAAATTTAAAATTAGTTACTTGAATAATCATTGATTATTGAACATTGTTCATTATTACCATCTATTCTGTTCTTCTTTTAGTTTGCCGATTTTTTTCAAGTATTCTTTTTTGGCGCGCATTTTCATGCTAATTAAAGCATATTCTTTTTGTTGATTCTTGTTTTTCTTTGGTTGTAAGAATTTTCTTTGGCGAACCTCGTTGAGTCTTCTGCTTTTTATTAAAGATTTATTAAATCTTCTTAAAAAACCCTCAAAATTTTCACCTTTTTTTCTTTTAAAATCTATCATTCTTATGCACCTTCCTTTCTAGTTGTGTTATATAAAACTTTAGATGCCTATTTTAAATAATTTAAAATAGCACGAAAAATCAATAATTAATAGACTCGGGATATGTAAACCCAAGTCTAGTTTATACTAAATAATTTTTAACTATTTGTCAATATTTTTGCGTTCCTCAATTCTTTTGTTTAATTCTGTATATATTTTTTTGTAATCAATCACCTCTTGAATTCCTGATTCCATATCACGAATAATTATTGTGCCATCAAGCAGTTCTTTCTGTCCTAAAATCAGAGTATACTTAGTACCCAAACGATCTGCTTCCTCTAATTGGGCCTTTAAACTATCTTTGGTAAATGCCTGGCGAACATTAAAACCAGCCCTTCTCATCTCTTCAAATAATAAAAACATTTTTCGACGCGACTGTTCTCCAAGTTGGGCCAAAAAAATAAAATCGCCACCATCGCCTTTGATTGGAATATTTTTTTCTTTAATTTTCAGAATAACTCTTTCTAGGCCAATCCCGAATCCGCAACCAGGGGTGGGCTGCCCGCCCATATATTCCACCAAATCATCATAACGACCTCCTCCACCGAGAGATATTTGCCTCTTTTGGGAGACACCTTTTTCTTCCATCTCCTCAAGAGATATAACCTCAAAAACAGTACGAGTGTAATAATCAAGCCCTCGGACCAAAAACGAATTTAAATTATACGGAATATCTAATTCATCCAAATACTCCAAAACCTTAATAAAATGATCTCGGCAATCATCACATAAATAATCAACAAGTTGTGGGGCATCTTCTCTTACTTCTTGACAACTTTCTTCTTTACAATCTAACAGGCGCAAAGGATTTGTTGCAAATCTTTTCTTGCAATCATTGCAAAACTTTGACCTCTTTCCACGCTCCTTGTAAAATTCAATTAATTTTTCTAAATATGTTTTGCGGCATTCTTTGCATCCAACGCTATTAATGTGAATTTGAACGTTTATCTGCAGTTCTGAAAAAAAATTATAAGCAATTAAAATTAACTGTGCATCAGCAATTGGACTTGCTTCACCAAATATTTCTAAATCAAATTGGGTGTGTTGCCTATAGCGACCGGATTGTGGTTTTTCATGTCTAAAAAGAGGTCCCATCCAGAACATTTTAACCGGCTGTGGCAAGCTAAACATCCCATGCTCAATATAAGACCTAACCAAACCGGGTGTGGCTTCCGGCCTAAGGGCAATTTTTTCCCCGCTCTTATCAATAAAAGAATACATTTCCTTGGAAACAATATCTGTTACTTTTCCAGTAGACCTTTCATATAATTCAAGTTTTTCTAAAATCGGAGTTTGTATTTTCTTAAAACCATAAAAACAAGACAAATCATTTGCCTTTCTCACGACCAAATCCCAATATTTTTGTTCATCAAATAATACATCCTTCATTCCCCTTAAACGAGAAAATTTGTCTTTTCTCTTCTTTACCGCCTTGTTTATAACATTTTTAACCGGTTTAGCTTTTTGATTTTTTTTTGCTGTTCTTGGCATATTATTAAAATTTAAAATTAAACTAAAAACTATACTTAGGTGCTTCAAATATCTGTATTCGATCAAATGGAAATCCGCGAAAAAGAACTTTGCCAATTAAATAACTTCTGTTTACGGGACCAAAGCTTCGTGAATCTTTAGAGGAATTTCTATTGTCCCCCAAAACAAAGAATTCATTCTCGCCCAATTTTACCTTGTCACTGCTCATTCCGTAGGTTTTTACATCATCCGGCAAATAAGGTTCATCCAAAATCATTCCCTCTTTATTTTCCTTGTTAAATATTATTACTTCTCCATCTTTGATTTGTATATCCTCCCCGGGAAAACCAATCAATCTTTTTATAAAATATTCTTGCGGATTTCGCGGATATCTAAAAACAATTATATCCCCTCTTTCTGGTTCATTAAACCTATAAGAAATCTCATCAATAATCAAATATTCATGATCGTAAAAACTCGGTTCCATTGAAGCTCCTTTTACATAAAATGGTTGTATTAAAAAATATCTTATTGGCACAATAATAACCAATGATATAACTACGATTTTCAATAATTCAAATACAAAAATAAAAAAATTTTTCAACATGAGATTGCAAAAAATAATAAGGCGAATAAAATACCTTATTGTTTAAATTTAGCTTTATAATATATCCACTATAACATTAAATCAAAAAAAAATCAACAAAAACATTTTAACATACAAACATTTTAAAATATTAGCATATTGGCATTAAAAATAATATAAAATTTATCATATTAACATATTAAAATGCTAAAATGTTTGCATAATTCCTCTATTGCCAAAACATTAAAATGTAGTTATAATCAAAATAGAATAATTTCAAAAAACAACTTGAAATTTCTCAAGTTATATCATTCTACCACATATGGTAGTATTTTTAAGTTATGGATATTAATATCAAAGAAAAATACATAGAGGCCCAAGCAAAAATCACCGAAACAACAAATAATATTAAATATAAAAAGAGAAAAAAAATAATAAAAATCTTTAGCTTTTTTATTATATTTATTATTACCAGTTTAGCGGTTTTTTCCAGTCAGGTAATGGTTTCGCAGCAAAGCTCCGCCTCTTGGTTCTCTCAACTCCCCATAATCAGACAAATAAAACATTTAGCAGAAAGTGCGGACCGCCAATTAAAAGGAGAGATTGATAATCGTATAAATATTCTACTTCTGGGAATGGGCGGAAGGCAACATGAAGGCGGATATTTAACCGATACCTTAATTCTTGCCAGCATTGAACCATCCACTAAAAAAGTTTCTCTCGTTTCCATTCCCCGCGACATGGCTATTCCTATTGAAAATATGGGATGGAAAAAAATAAACTCTGTTAACGCTTTTGCTGAAATAGATAAAGAAGATAGTGGCGGACTTGCCATTAGTCAGACGGTTAGCGATATTTTAAATATACCGATTGATTATTATGTTCGTGTTGACTTTGAGGGTTTTATAAATATTGTAGATGAATTAGGCGGTATTTCTGTTAATGTGGAAAATGTTATCAATGACCAACAATATCCGGTTAGAGGGATGGAACAGGCGGAAAACTATGCATCAAGATTTGAACATCTCTACATAGAAAGCGGGTGGCAGAAAATGGACGGCGAATTAGCTTTAAAATATGTTCGTTCCAGACACTCTTTGGGCGCAGAAGGATCTGATTTTGCCCGGGCCAAAAGACAACAAAAAGTAATTGAAGCCGTAAAAGAAAATGTTCTTTCGTTAAAAACAATTTTTAAACCAAAAATGATAACCGGCATCATTAATCAACTCAATGAACACATCAGCACCAATCTAAAAATATGGGAAATGGTAAAACTCTGGGAAATAGTAAAAGATATCGAACAAAAAGATATTATCAACAAAGTATTAGATAATAGTCCAAACGGTTTATTGGTAGAAACATATTCTTCCGACGGGGCATATATTTTGGTGCCAAAGAGCGGAGATTTTTCTGAAATAGAATATTTTGTTAACAATATATTTTCCGATGCACCAACACAAGACAAAAACAATGTATTTAGTGAAAGGGCTAGTATTGAAATCAGGAACGGAACATGGATTAATGGTCTTGCTTCTAAGGCGGCACTAGATTTAGAAAAATACGGATTTACCATTGTTCGAGTAGGAAATAGTAGTCGAAAAGATTTTCAAAAAACCGTTATTTATGATCTAACATATGGAGACAAAGCCAAATCTCTTTCTGTATTAAAAAGCAGAATAGATGCTAATGTTTCTTTTGGGCTTCCAGACTGGTTGGTAGAAGACATTAAAAAAGATATACAGGGAGAAAAGAAACCTGTCCAACCAGATTTTGTTATTATTATCGGACAAAATGCCGACTCCACAAAATCAGGAACTCCCAATCCGGCTAATCTGGCAGAATAATTTATAATAACTCTATTGTAATTATTAAAAACTTTGATTGAATGATTTAATATCTAATGTTTTAATGATAAACCTATTTAATTATTCCTTTATTTATTACATTTTTCTTGGTTTCAATAATTAAAAATTAATTCATTCTAAGTTGATTTGAAATTCAAAATTAATTAATCATAATATATGCAAACCAAAAACAATCTTCCTCTTGTAGTTCTCTTTGGTCGCACCAATGTTGGCAAGTCAACACTTTTTAATTGTTTAATAGAGCAGAATAAAGCAATTATATCCGATATTGCAGGTACAACCAGAGATAGTAATATTGGAACAGTGGAATGGAATGGAAAAAAATTTAAATTAGTGGATACCGGCGGAATCATGAATATTAAAAATTTATCCAAAAAAAAGGTACTAACAGACGATATAGACACTAAAGTACAAAATCAAGCTCGTGAATTTTTAATGCGCGCTGATTTAATATTGTTTCTTGTGGATACCAGGACAGGACTGCTCCCGCCCGACAAAGAAATGGCTTTGATTTTAAAAAAAATAATCCCCAAAAATAAAACAAAGGTAATATTAATCGCTAACAAAACAGATAGTCCCAGCCTGCAGAAAGAAACAGCTGAATTTAACAAGCTTGGACTGGGAGAACCTGTTAATGTATCTGCTACCACCGGATCCGGAACTGGAGACATGCTGGATATTGTGATAAAAAAATTACAAAGCGCCCCTTGGGTAAAAACAAAAAAAACCTCATCTGTTTTACTTCGCGACTCAAAGCCTGTCAAAAAAAATGAATTAAAAGAAACTTCAATAGAAAAAGAAGATTGTATAAATGTTTGTATTCTGGGAAAACCCAATGTGGGAAAATCCAGCCTGATAAATGCTATATTGGGAGAAGAGCGGGTTATTGTCAGTGCGACCCCGCACACTACTCGCGAACCGCAAGATACAGAAATTATCTATAAAAACAAAAAAATAAATCTAATAGACACTGCTGGTATCAGCAAGCAGGGCCAAAGAGGAGCAAAAAAAATAAAATTTAAAAAGGCTCTGGAAAAACAAAGCATTGAAAAAACTTTATGGATACTGAATCGCTCCAATATCGCTCTTTTGGTTTTGGATATAAATGAGGGTTTAACCCATCAAGACTCCAAGTTGGTGGAAGAAATAGTAAACAGGAATATTAGTCTTATTATTATAGGCAATAAATGGGACTTGATAAAGGAAAAGAATACTAAAAAATATACAGAAAACATATATTATGCATTGCCCTTTGCCGCTTGGGCGCCCATCCAATTTTTATCAGCCAAAACCGGAAATAAAGTACAAAAAACACTTGATTTGATATTAGAAATATACGAACAAAGAATAGTAAAAATTGATGCAAATCCTTTAAATAAATTTTTAGCAAAAATTATCAAAAAACACAGACCAGTCAAAGCCAGAGGAACAAAACATCCTCATATTTTTGAACTTAAACAAGAAACTGTTAATCCACCAAAATTTTCAATTCGAATCGGCGCCAAAGATACTATTCATTTCTCGTATCTACAATTTATAAAAAACAGACTTAGGGAAAAATTCGGTTTTCACGGCACCCCCCTGACTATTTATGTTGATAAAAATAAAAGAATACACGGAAAACATGAAATAATAAATGAAAATACAAAAATCAAAGATCAAAATTAATCATCATAAGCCATGAAAATAATAGTTGGCCTGGGAAATCCAGGAGAACAATATAAAAATACCAGACATAACGCCGGATTTATGCTTATTGATGCTTTAGCTGAAAAACACCATGCGCAATGGCAAGAAAATAAGAAGTTTGAAGCTGAAATTTGCGAAACATCGGATGGTCTTCTTGTAAAACCGCAAACTTTTATGAACAACTCAGGACAATCAGTGCAAGCCGCATTATCTTATTACAACTTACTTCCAAAAAAACTGGGAATCCTTAAACAAAAAAATAGCAATCTTTCTGATACCCTAATAATACTACACGACGATCTGGATATAAATTTTGGAAAATATAAGAAAGCAATCGACAGGGGCGCGGCGGGACATAATGGCGTAAGATCCATAATTAACCACCTCAAAACTAAAAATTTTGTCCGTTTAAGAATTGGAATTAAAGGCAACAAGCCCAATCAAATGCCGACAGAAAAATATGTCCTGCAAAAATTCTCCAAAGAAGAAATGGTAATAATAAAAAAAATGATAAATGAAATATTGGAAAATAACACAATACTAAATTGACTTCTTGTTTATTTGTTGATATATTCTAATAATCTAAAAGTTCGTTAACAAAAAAGGAGAGAATAATGGCAATCAGAGATTTAAAAAATCAAAATGCAGATTTAATAGCAGAAAAAATACATATTCATGGAAATGTTTCTCAAAATGAAGAATACAAAGAAATAAAACAAAGAATAACTGAATTTATAGATTTGCTAATATCCGAATCTGCAAAAGTAAAAACAAAAAATGAATACGATTGGATTAAAAATTCATTTTTAACATGGAAATTATTTCTAAAAAATAGTTTTTCAAAAGATATAAATCAAAAATTACCTTTCCGAAAATTCAAAGAAGGCCGATGTGAAAATTGCCAAACCCCCATACATAAGGAAAAAATAAGACACTGCGAAGCTTGTCTCAGAAAAATGTTTAAATTTCAAGAAGAATTATTGGAATATCTAGGCTTAACTTCGGAAGAGATTATTTTTTTTAGAAGTTTTAAAAAAAAACAAAATTTCATATTCAGTTTTGAAGACGGAAAACTTGTAAAATAACAAATAAAAATCGAGTAAACAATTACTCGATTTTTTAATACTTTTAATATTCCACACATCTGCCTAAAAGTTAAGGATATACCTTGAAGCGCAAAATCAAAGGAGGGGAGATTTTACGCTGACAACTTCTAGGCAAATGTTTAGATATTAAACACTTTGATAAATGTAAATATTTTTGTTATTATAAATTTAAATGCTTTTAGCTTGCAGATTTCTGCTTGCTCGAAAGGGACAATTTGCTGGTAAATACCAAGGAGGAGGAGGTACCCACAAGTAAACGCCCTTAAACAAGCAGAAATTTGCAAGCTAATGTTAACCCACCTTAACATAACGCAAAAAAAATGTCAACAAGCCAAAACAATTTAAAAAAACATAAATATTTAATAGCTATTTCTCATTTTTCCAAATTTGGACCAAGGAGCATAAGAAAAATTAAAGCATCATTTAAAGATATAAAGGATGCTTTTTATGCCTCGGAGCAGAAATTAGAATCAATCGGTATTCCCGAAAAAATAGCAAAAGAATTTGTATTAAAAAGAAATGAAATCAATCCGGATAAGATTCTAGAAATTCTACAAAAAGAAAATATTGATTTTATTTCCAGTGATGATAAAAATTTTCCCGCTCTTTTGAAAGAAACAATTATTCATCCTGAAGTTTTATATTATAAAGGTGATTTCAATATTTGCCATACTAATTGTATTGCTATTGTGGGAACAAGGAAAATCACCGCATACGGCAAACTCGTTACCGAAAAAATAACCAGAGAGCTTGTCCAAAATGATCTAACCATTGTTAGCGGCTTAGCTCTGGGCGTGGATACTTGCGCGCACCTCGCATGCCTGAATAACAATGGTCGAACTATTGCGGTGCTTGGCACAGGGATTAATGCCGGCAGCATCTACCCTTCTCAAAACAAATATTTAGCCGAAAAAATAACGGCAAACGGAGGCTTGTTGATTTCTGAATTTCCCCTGGATACGCTCCCCCTGAAATATAACTTCCCCCAAAGAAACCGAATAATTTCCGGGCTTTCTTTGGGGACGCTGGTGATAGAAGCCGGCGCTAAATCCGGCGCTTTAATTACTGCCGACTTTGCCCTTGAACAAAACCGCGATGTTTTTGCTATTCCGGGAAATATTTTTTCCAGTGCCTCTGCGGGACCAAATAATTTAATTAAGCAAGGAGCAAAAATAACTACCAGCACCGAAGAAATACTGGAAAGTTTAAACTTGGAACAAATTAATATGCAAAACGAAAGTAAAAAAATATTACCGGAAACAAAGGAAGAGAAAAAAATCATGGAAAATTTATCACACGAACCGGTACATATTGATGAAATAATCCGTAAATTAAAAGAAAAGCCACAAACCATAAGCTCCTGCCTTACAATTATGGAAATGAAGGGGATGATAAAAAATATAGGGGGAATGAAATATATTAAAATTAGTTAAAAATTGCAAAATTTGCATTTTTTTTATAAATCAGCTATAAATAAAAACAATGCTTTAAGAATTAAAAATTTATCTTATATGAAATTAATTATCGTTGAGTCCCCCACTAAGGCAAAAACTATTACAAAATTTCTTGGTTCCGGATACCAAATAGAATCCTCTTTTGGTCATATAAGGGATTTGGAAAAGAAAAATAAAGGAATTGATATTGAAAACAATTTCAAACCTAAATATATAATTCCTGAAAAATGTGAAAAAAATGTGGCAAAACTTCGCGCTTTAGTTAAAAAGGCTGACGAAATCATACTTGCTCCCGACGAAGACCGTGAAGGAGAAGCTATTGCCTGGCATCTGACTGAGGCTCTAAAAATTGACCCGAGCAAAACAAAAAGAATTGTTTTTCATGAAATTACCAAAAATGCCATTCTGGAAGCACTTGAAAATCCACGAAAAGTAGACATGGAGATGGTAAATGCTCAACAAGCCAGACGCGTACTCGACAGGCTTGTTGGTTTTGAATTATCACCTTTCTTATGGAAAAAGGTTACTTTCGGCCTATCAGCCGGACGCGTACAAAGTGTAGCTCTAAGGCTTGTAATTGAAAGAGAAGAAGAAATCAGGGCTTTTAAGCCGGAAGAATACTGGTCTATTGAAGCATCCCTAAGCAAGCTTGACGAAGCGGGAGTCAGCGAAAAAGCAGCTACTAAAACAATCAAAGCTCGGCTAAATAAAATCAAGGGAGAGACATTGGATAAATTTGCCATCAAAGACCGGGAATCAGCTGAAAAAATTACGGCCAAACTTGAAAAAGCCGAATATGTCATAAGCGATGTTAACATTAAACAAACCAAAAAAAACCCTCCCCGGCCCTTTACAACTTCCACGCTACAGCAAACCGCTAATCGCTGGCTGGGTTTCTCGGCCAAGCAGACCATGATAGTGGCGCAAAAATTATACGAAAAGGGGCATATCACCTACATGCGCACCGACTCCGTATCTCTTTCTGATAAATTTTTAACAGACGCAAAAAAATACCTGCACAACTCTCTGGGAGAGGAATATGCTTTAATTAAACCGCGTATCTTTAAAACTAAATCCAAGGGAGCACAGGAGGCGCATGAAGCAATTAGACCCACAGATGTCGCCCAAAATCCGGATACCATAAAAAAACTCGACAAAAATCAATTAAGGCTTTATACTCTTATTTGGCAAAGGTCTCTTGCCAGTCAAATGCCCGAAGCTAATCTGGATAATACGATTATTGATATAGAAGCTCGGAACACCGACTTCTCTTTCCGCGCTAACGGACAAATATTAAAATTTGACGGATACTTGAAAATCTACCCGGAAAAATCAAAAGAAGTGGAACTGCCGATAGTTAAAAAAGATGAGGTGCTAGAATTACATGAAATAACCAAAGACCAGCATTTCACAAAACCACCCGGAAGATATTCAGATGCCGGATTAGTAAAAGTTTTAGAACAATACGGAATTGGGCGCCCTTCTACTTATGCGCCGACCATTGCAACCATTGAAGCTCGAAACTATGTGGTTCGAGACGAGCAAAAAAAGCTCATGCCGACCGAAATTGCTTTCACCGTAACCAACCTTTTAAAAAATCATTTTCAAGATATTGTGAATTACCAATTTACCGCCGACATGGAGGAAAGACTGGATAGTATTGCTGAGGGAAAACACAAATGGCAGGAAGTTATCAAAAGTTTTTATGAACCTTTCCATAAAAATCTTATAAAAAAAGATAAAGAAGTTAATAAAAAAGATATTATGCCTGAAGAAAAAACAAAGGAAATTTGCGAAAAGTGCAAATATCCCATGATTATAAAAATCGGACGCTACGGCAAATTTTTAGCCTGTTCTAATTATCCTGAATGTAAAAATGTTAAAAATCTTAACGCCAACGGCGAAGTAGACAGGGAAAAAAATGAAGAATTAGAAAATTTAAGACAAAAATACGGCACCGAAACCTGTGACAAATGCGGGGAAAAAATGATTGTAAAGAACGGAAAATTCGGCCCGTTTCTGGCTTGCACCGCCTATCCCAAATGCAAGAACATTAAAAGTATTGAAGAGAATAATAACTCAACCGGAATAAAGTGTCCTAAATGCGGCAAGGGAGAAATAGTGCAAAAAAGAAGCAAACGCGGCACATTTTATGCTTGTGATGCTTATCCTGACTGCAAAAACGCTTTTTACTCCAAACCAACCGGAGAAAAATGCCCGGAATGCAAATCACTAATGATAGAAACAAAAAACGGCTCCAAATGCTCCAATAAAGAATGCGGGCATAAAAATGAAAAATAAATTTTATTAGAAATTTCTATACAATTAAAAATGAACATACTTATGTATGTTCATTTTTTATTTTATTTTAATTTATTAATCTCCTTGACTATTTCTGATATCGGAGCCATGGCGCCCACTCCGGTTTCACCACAGGCAAGTTTTTTGGAAACAGGATGAATAATATTCAGTTTATACCATCTGTTCAATCTGTCCAAATGTTCTTTAGTTGCCGGATGCTCCCACATTTTGGTATTCATGGCCGGCGCGATAATAATCTCATTTTTTACATCCCAGGCACGGATAATGCTGGTTAATAAATTATCAGCCAAACCGTTGGCAATTTTAGCTAAAGTATTTGCCGTTAATGGGGCCAATAATAACACATCGGCCCAATCACGCAAATTAATATGCAACACATCAGAGCCTTTTTCATATTTTTTTCCTGGCCATTCATGTTCTTCTTCATATATCTGTATATTTACAGATTCTTTATCCCAAAAATACAAAGAATTTTTAGTTGGCACTATTACTATATCATGCTTATTTTTCAATAATTCCGCAACCATCTTAGGCACTAAACCTGCAGCCACACTACCAGTTACTCCGAATAAAATATTCATATCCCACCTCTTATAATTTTAATAATTTCTTGGCATTTTGATATAATATTTTATCTTTATCCAAATCACTTAAATTCAAACTATCAATAATTTCCAAAGAATCTTTATAAGACTGAATCGGGAAATCAGTACCGAACATTATACGATCTATTCCATGAGATAAATTTAAAAATTTTTCGATCTCTTTTTTGATAACCTCCCGATAACCCGGTGTATCTTCATCAGTAGCTGATACAAACTGTCCGGAAATATCTGTATAGACATTAAGACATTCTCTCATTACTTCCTGCAATTGGTCAAAATAAGGATTACCCAAATGACTCAAAATAAATGTAACATCACTAAACTTTTTAGCAACAGGGAAAATATTCTTCGGCATTGAAAGATCACCATATTTATCTATACGACAATAACTCCCGCAACGAAATTCTCCTTTTTTTCGATTTTCTCCAGGACAACAATGATGAAGTTCTCCGGTATGAAATTTTACCGGTAAATTATATTTACGAGCTAATTCATAAATCGGAAAAATATTTTTATCAGCACAATCAAATATCTGATAACCGGGATAAAGCTTAATACCGAATATTTTCTTATCTCTGGCTAACTCTTCTAACTCATTAAGTCCTTTTTCAAAATCACTGCTAATATCCAGACTACCGAACATAAGGAATAAATCTTTCCCCTGAATCCTTTTTAACAGTTCATAATTAGAAAGACCGGTTCCTTTAAAAGGAAAATAAGTAGCCATTAGAACTATCTTCTCTATATTATATTTTTTAGCATACATTTCCAAATCATCAATGGATGCGGTTTGAGAATGTAATCCCAACATCTTGTGGTTAGAAGTATGCGCATGAATATCTATGATCATATTTTATGCTCCTTTCTTGATTAGACTAACATAATAATTATACATCATTCATAATTAAATTAGCAATAAAACCCGAGTCATTGCGAGGAGGAACGAAGTGACAGTATTAATCAAAAACCATCATCAAATATAATCGATCGCCAGGCAGAAGGAATATCTTTATCAGCAATACGAATAATAGTTCCACAAGATGCACATATTACTGAACATCCAACATAATGCCCCACATCATCATAATAAATATCACGAGCATAAACCCCTAAAATACTTTTACATTTAGAACAAGTTACTCTTATATAGTTATTATCTTCTAATACTTTCATTTCCTCCTCCTATTTTATACATATTGCATAAATAGAATTAGACTTTTGATTATATTCTAATAAACCCTTACCAAAAAACTCATGCGAAGAAAATCCGGCTTCCTTAATTGCTTTTTCAAATTCATTTTTGGTAAACATGCCGAACCTATTCAGATCATAATATTTTTTTATTCCTTTTTCTGAAATCAAAATACAATTCTGTGTGTGGGTTAATATTCTTCCGGCCATGGAATTATTTTCAAAAATCCTGACATCATAGCCCTGTTCCTCATAATCATACTCTCTGGTTGTACTGAATCTTTGACTTTCGATATAACTCGGGGCATTAAATATAAATTTGCCGCCTGATCTTAAATGCCTATAAACATTTTTTAATATTTTAATTAATCCTTCATAATTCATGGCATAATTAATAGCCTGCCGCATAACAATAGCATGAAATTTATCATCAATATTAAATTCGGACGCCTCATCCACATAGCAGGATACATAAATTTTTTTATAGGCATATAACCTCTCCCTGGCTATTCGCATCATGTAAGTGCTTTTATCAACCATGTAAATATTATTATATCCGGCGCGAGCTAGGTGTTCGGATACATCGCCGGTTCCTGCGCAAACATCCAAAATCGGATAAATTTTTTCTGAGTGCTTAAAAACTAAACGAAGAAAATCATCCGACTTTTGGAAACGCTTATAAATGATATCATAATATTCTGGAAAAATGTTATAAGCATGTTTATCTCCGATTATTTTTATAATTTCCTTTATATCTCTACCAACCGCTATCAGGCCATGGTTCTTCAATTTTACGATTTTTTTATCTTTTAAGTGTTTTTCTATTTCTGCAATGTCTTCTTCTGTTCCCGGCTCATAATCATCTTCGGTAGTATTCTGCAAATTCAAATCAATATGGGAATGAAGAATCAGGGAAGCATCACTGCGATTATCAAAAATTTTGGCCATAACCGGCGCATTAAGAGAGGCTTTCTTGCCCAGGGATAATACCTGAATCTCCCGATGATTAAAATCTACTGATCTTACATAAACAATATCTTCATGACCGATATCTTTTTTGTTGCTGCCGCGGGCAGTGGTTAAAAATCCGCCATCAGACATCCTCATAGCCACGGCACCGAAGTGCTTGCAAGCTCCTTCATAATATTCCTCAAACATAGATAATGACCAAAAACTTTTTATCATTTCTTTGAATTTCAGAATCTCGGCATAATAATTATCAACAAAATTTATATCTGTTTCTGTTATAGTTCTAAAATGCTTTTGAGATAACCTACGATCAACTGTCTTGAAAATCTCAACATGCACTTTATTCAGATCTACAAATTTTAATCCTTTCTCCGGTGTGATTAAAATATTAATCCGCTTAGAAAAGTTACCGGCTTGAGCTACATTAGCAACGGTCAAATTCGATCTATTCTTAATACCGTGCAAATACGCTGTATCAATTAATTCTTTAGTGCTTACATCAGATAAGAGCTTAAAACCCACTTGAAAAATTTTAGGGTTCCACTTCTTGATCTCAGAGATCACTTTGGGGTATTTCTGCAATTCAATATTTAGCTTATCATTATCTGAACTAATCTTTCCCGATACTCTTTTAGCTCCATAATCAGAAACAGCAGCCGCTAAAACAATCGCATCCGCCCCAACACGCATAGTCAAATCCTTAACTAAATCGTAATACTCCTCAAAAGTCTCAAAAGAATATTCGTAAAGATTATTTTTGCATTTATTAAATTCTTCCCATGATTTCTCTATTCTGTCGATTTCTTTGGCAAAAATTTTTTCAGGATTTAGTCTTAAAGCATCCCTAAAAGGTCTTTTAGCTTGTTTGTTATGTATATAATGAACTTCACAGCCATTACGTAAAAACTCTTCCGCGATCAACATCCCGGTAGTGCCGTTGCTGAAATTACCGATATGCCGCACATCGTCTATCCGGGAAATAGTGCCTCCACTAGTGATGATAACTCTTAATTTTTTCATAATTATTCCTCCCTGTTTTTTAATTTTTAAAGATCACATATTACGTTTTAAATATACCCTGAATATAAACTTATTATAATATGTGTTTATAATAACTATCTGACAAATTTAATTTTTAACTAATATTAAACACTTTTATTTACAATATAATATTGACAAAATTATAAATTTAATATATACTTAAAAATATGGAAAAAATAAATTTAATATTAAAAAATATCGGATTAACCGATACTGAAACAAACATTTATCTGACCGGACTGCAATATTCCTCTATCGGAGTAAACCGCCTGGAAAAAGAAACCAAGATCAAGAGAACGACCATCTATCATGCCATCAATACTCTCTCTAAAAAAGGATTGGTTTCCAAGAAAGACACCGGCGCAAAATTAGTATTTATGATGACCAGGCCGGAAAATATCCAAAGACTGTTGAATAAAGAAATAGAAATTCTGGAAAACCAAAAAACAGAATTAGATGAAATCATCCCCCTCTTAAATCAACATCAGCAAAAAGAAGAAGCTAATTTTAATGTAGCTCATTTTGACGGTATAGAGGGAATAAAATTAGTAATTGAAGAGGCCCTTTACTGCAAATCAAGGCATTGGGATGTTATTGCTCCTCCCAAAAACTTCTTTTCTGATTTTGATAAAAAATATGCTGAATATTTTATGAATACCAGAAAAAGAAAAAAAATCAGTGCTAGATCTCTTTGGGAATCAAAAGCCGACAAAAAAGTATTAACCCCTGAAGATTTAAAACAAAGGCAGCCAAGAATATTGCCGAATATAATGTATGGGAAATTTAAATCTATTATTATAATATTTGATGATAAAGTAGCCATTATATCTTCACTAAAAGAATCCAGCGCCATTCTTATCCAATCCAGAGAAGTACACGATACCATGCTGGCGCTCTTTGATGGTCTGTGGCATATCTCTAAAGAATATTAAAAATAGAAATTCCTATACGACAAAAAAAATCAGTTCACATGCGAACTGATTTTTTTATTTCAATATAATATTCATCTCTAATAATAAAACTTCACCTCATCTCCCGCTTTGATTTTGTATTTATCCGTAAAGCCGCTGTTCACCTCCAAAACCTTATCTACTCTTTGAATGGTTTGATATTTATTTTTAGGATTTTCCCCTTCCGGCTGCAGATCTTTATCGATTTTTATTATTTTATTATCGCTAATCCAAATAATATCCAAAGGAAAGTTCATGTCTTTCATCCAAAAAGATCTAATCTGTTTTCTGGGAAAAACAAACAACATCCCATCTGTTTCTTTTAGAAATTCTCTTTTACTAAGACCTTGCCACTGTTTTTCCTGATCTACGGCCAGCTCAACCGGAATAGTAATATCATTAATTACTATATAGGGAGTATCAATTTTTGACATGGTTGGCGCAATACTTTTCCTGAATTCGGAAAAGAAAAAAGTTCCAATAATTAAAACAATTAAAATGTATAAAAAATTTTTCATCTATTTCTTATAACTCATAACTTATAACTTATCTTAACTTTAAAATATTGCCGCAAAGCGACTCAATATTAAAAAGTTATGAGTTATAAGTTCCAAGTTATGAAAAATTAATTATTTTTTCTTTTCTTCTTTGGCTTCCCTTCTTTGTAATCCTTAGCAATTTCCACCAACTTCTTGACTCCCTCGCCAATTAAGAGTAGGTAGGCGGAGCTATGATCTAATTTTTGCTTAAAACTAGAAGCAAATTCATCCACCTTTCGGAATCTATCCCTCATTTCCCTGATAATAGTAAAGGTTTGTTTTGTTGTCATCACAAAATAAAAAAGAAGCCAACAAACAAAAAAAGCAACACCTGCAACAGATATCGCAATCACAATATTCAAAATGTCTCGACTTGTTTCAAACATAATATTATTAAATTATGAAAATAATGTTTATTTAATTCTTATAATTCGTAATTTGTGAATTCGCATACAATTTGCGATATTCGCATTATATATTTAAAAATCTCTCACTTTTGCATTAAACTTCTTCTCTAATTTTTTAATTAGTTCTTTCTGCAGGCTATCTATTTCCTTGGCTTCTAAAGTCTTATCTGCTTGATAAGCAATGTGGAAAGCCATGCTTTTGTTGCTTTTACCAAGATTTTCTTCTTTATACACATCAAACAACTCAACAGCACGCACATATTCATGAGAATTTAAAATTTCCTCCATAATATTATTATACAAAATCTTATTATTAATTACAAAAGCTAAGTCCCTTGAAACTTGCGGAAATTTTTCTGTTTGTTTGTATTTTTTTTCACTCCTAGTATTAACTATCTGAAACAACTTTATAAAATTTATTTCAGATATGATTAACTGTTTTTTTAAACCCATCTTTTTCTGTGTCTCATTCTTTAAGGCGCAAATATAGCCAATCTCTTGCTTTTCTACATAAATTTTTGCATATATTTGATTATTTGCCCAATTCGGCGCAGTTTCACTCAAATCAAAAAAGAAATTGAGGTTTAATTTTGAAAATAAAAATTCTAAACATCCCTTTCCATAATAAAACTCTTCTTCTGTTTTTGTTCCGGCAAAAATCATTCCCAATCTTTTTTCCTGATATGGCAATTTTTCTTTTCCGCTTGTTTCCTTAGCGATATCTCCTTCTAAATTTAAAAAGATGCTTCCGATTTCAAAAAAACTTAAGCTATTAAATCTGGCTTGATTTTTATGTATATTTTCAAGCAAACCAGAAACCAAAGAACTACGAAGTAGCGCCTGATTTTCATTAATCGGATTAGCAATGCGTACACAAGAAGAAATATCAAAACCCAGCTTTATTAATTGTTTTTCATCCACAAAGGAATAATTATAAACTTCGGTCATTTTTGCGCCAAGAGCTAAAATTTCTTTTATATTTCGTTCCAATATCCTTTCTTGGTTGAATCTGGGAAATTCCATAGCAACGCACGGCATAGTTGATTCAATATTATTATACCCCAAAATACGCACCACCTCTTCCAGTAAATCTTCTTTAATAGCCACATCTTTAGTCGCCCGCCAAGTAGGAATCTTAACTTCTAAAATATTATTATGACTTTCGACTTTCGACTTTATAGACTTTCGACTTGTTGAAAAACCCAACTTTTCCAAAATTCTAATCACCTCTTTGGGGTCAATTTCTTTTCCAATTTTTTTGTTAAGCCAATCCATATCAAGCTTGATTGGTCCTTGGTTTAATTTAAAATTATTTATATCAATTAATTCATTGTTAATCTGCGCTTTCGGACAAGATTCCAGAATTAGTTCTATCGTCCGCGCTAAAGCAATCTCGGTTAATTTAGGATCTAATGATTTTTCAAAACGGGAAGAAGCATCAGTTCGAAGCGATAACTTATTGGCGGTTTTTCTAATCTGCACCGGCTCAAAGTTAGCTGCTTCTAAAATTATTTCGCTTGTTTTCTCGCTAATCTCACTGTTAGCTCCTCCCATTATCCCGGCAATCGCAATTGGTTTTTCAGAATCAGCAATTACCAGCATTCCGGGCTCCAGTTCTCTCATTCTTCCATCCAGAGTTTCAATCTGTTCGTCTTTTTTAGTTTGTCTGACTATGATATTATCCACCAAGCTGGCATCAAAAGCATGAAGAGGTTGCCCAAGCTCCAACATGACATAATTTGTAATATCTACTATATTATTAATTGGACGAGATCCGACAGCGGATAAACGGTCTTGTATCCATTTTGGAGAATCTTTTATTTCAATGCCTGACACACTGATAGCTGTATAGCGCGGACACAATCTTTTATCTTTCACGCTTACTTTTAATTTATTCCCCTTCTTGTTATCCTGGGGCTCCATATCCGCCGGCTGGCGGAGAAGGGGAATCATGGATCCATAAACTTCTTTCAATTCTATATCAAAAAGTACCGACAATTCACGCGCCATGCCATAATGTCCCCAAAGGTCGGGGCGATTAGAAAGCGATTTATTATCTACCTCAAAAACCACATCATCCAGTTTTAAATATTTTGCTAAATCCTGCCCTATTTTGGCATCTTTGCTCAAAATCAAAATTCCGGCATGATCCTGTCCTAGTCCCAGCTCATCTTCGGCGCAAAGCATTCCCTCGGACACCTCTCCGCGCACTTTAGCTTCTTGAATTTCTAAACCGCTAGGCAGTACTGCTCCCACCAAGGCTACTGGCACCTTTTGACCCGCCTCTATATTCGGCGCTCCGCACACAATATGTAATTTCTTGCCACCCGCATCTACCGTGGCAAGTCGCAATCGGTCGGCGTTAGGATGTTTCTTTACTTCCAATATTTCCCCCACTACCACATTCTTAAATTTATCGCCGCTTCTTATAATTCCCTCCACCTCCACGGTGTGCAAATTTAATTTAGCACCAATTTCTTCGGGTGTAATTTTATTATCAATTTTTACAAAATCTTTTAACCAATTTAAAGACAAGTACATATTTCTTAATTATTTAATTACTTATTAGTATGAATTATGAAATTAAAAAATAATAATTCCCTCTTAGTAAAGGGGGAATGTTTAGGCAGGTTGCACAAAGCGCAAGTTAGCCTGAACTCGGGGGATGTTGCACGTGACCTAAAATATTTAACGTTTTTTCTGATATTCACGTCTTTTACATCCCTCCCCCCTTCGGGGTACTCCCCTTTTTAAGGGAGATTTAATTTCGTAATTCGTAATTTTTAATTGATAATTAATTATACCTCACATGGTATATCCACAAATTCCACCTTCACCTTAAACTTTTTCGCGATTAATTTTCCCAAATTCTGAATACCTAACTTCTCAGTATTATAATGGCCGGCGTTTATTAGATTTATACCTGCTTCTTCCGTGCCTCTTACAACCTCTTCTCTTATATCTCCGCAAATATAGACATCCGCCCCCAATCGAGCTGCTTTCTCAAAATCAGGCGATGACCCTCCGGAAATAATAGCTGCTTTTTTGATTTGTTTTTTTCCGTTTTCCAAAACAAAAGACTGAACACCTAATTTTTTATTTACCAAATCGACAAATTTTTTAAAATCAACCTGCCTGTCAAGTTCTCCTATAAAACCAACATCAAAAGGCTTTACTTTTTTAACTCCTAATAATTTACAAAGTAAAATATTATTCCCGATTATCGGATGCGCATCCAAAGGCAGATGAAACCCGCATAAATTAATATCATTTTCTAAAATTAACTTGATTCTATTTTTAACAATCCCTTTAAGTTGCAAAGGGCTAGGAATTTGATTACCAAAAATACCATGATGCACGATTATCATTTGCGCTTTTTTTCCGCCGGTTGGCGGATTCGCTTTTTCTATTAATTTCCGCGAAAAACTTACTCCGGTAATAATTTTATTAATCTCTTCCGATCCCTCTACTTGAAGTCCGTTATGACAATAATCAGTAAAATCTTTTACCTTTAAATAGTCTTCACAAAATTTAACTATTTTATTTCTACTTTCCATATAAAATTTTTCTAAAACTGTTCCAAAAACCGCATATCTCCACTCATAAAAAGTCTAGTATCATCAATTCCGTATTTAAGTTGGGCTAAACGGCTGAGTCCGAAGCCAAAAGCAAAACCGGAGTATTTTTCAGGATCTATCCCGCCATTTCTAAGAACATTGGGATGAATCATGCCGCATCCCAATATCTCCAACCAGCCGGAATACTTGCATAATTTACAACCCCTTCCCCTGCAAATAAAACAAGTATATTCCCCATTTGAACCCGGCTCCACAAAAGGATAAAACTTTGGACGCATACGGAGGCGCGTGTCTTCTCCGTAAAGCTTTTTTCCAACTATCTCGAGCATTGCCTTTAAATGACTAAAATTAATATCTCTGTCAATCATTAGCCCTTCTATTTGATACAGAGTATGTTCATGCCTTACATCAGTTGCTTCATTCCTAAAACATCGTCCCGGGACTATAGCCCTGAGTGGCGCCCCATACTTTTGCATAGCCCTCACCTGAACCGGAGAAGTATGAGTACGCATTACCATGTCATATTCTCCATTCTTATCAAAACTACCTTTTGAATTTTTAATAGAAGCAGGGTCTATATAAAAAGTATCCTGCATATCCCTTGCTGGATGATTTTTTAAAATATTTAAAGCTTCAAAGCAATAAAAATCACTTTCTAATTCCGGTCCGTCCAACACCATAAACCCCATAGCAATAAACAAGTCTTCAAGTTCATTTTGAATACGCGTAATCGGATGAATATGCCCTTTTGTAATTTTTTTGCCCGGCAAGGTAACATCTACAAAATCATTTAATGAATTTTGCATGATTTTTTCCATTGCCTCCTTGTTTTTATCTTCTAATTCTCTTTTTACATCATTAGACAATTTTCCAATTTTTTTCTTATCTTCAAGGCTAAGGCCGGATAAACCTCTAAGAATTTGCGTCAATTTTCCTTTTCTGCCTAAATATTCAACTTCTAAACTCTTAAGATCATCCTCTGATCCAATATTCTCCAATTTATCCAAGAATTCCTCTTTTAATTTAATAATTTTATTTTGCATATAATTAAATCATGTTAAAATGATATTTATTTATCATAACTCAATAAAAAATACTCCAAAATAGATAAAGAAGCTATTAAAAAAAACAAATTCATCCAGGTAAACAAACCACGGGATAACAAAAGCAAGCTAATCACGATTAATGATGAAAATAAAAATGACTGCCGGAACGCCTCTTTTACCAAATAAAAAACTAACTCCTGCTTCAAGCTAATAAATCTAACTACAAAACCAATAAGTGCCGATGTTCCCACAAGCGCTAAAAACAGAGATACATAAAATAAAGAAAAACCTATCCAATTAGTAATATCAGGATTTATAGAAAAAATAACATAAATAAAGCCAAACCAACAAAGGAGGGTCATAACAATCATAATAATTAAATATTTTTTCAGGGTCATTTTTAAATATTTAGTATTAAGTATATTAAAAAGATTAACATGTTTCTGGGCTTTTTTCAAGTTTAAATTAAGCAACAACTCACTGTGATTTTTAAGATAATAAGTTGCCAAATCAACATCCAGGAGAAGTTGTGAACGGTCCGGTACATTTAGCCCAACGGCCCCAAACTCCGTAATTATCCCGAATCATAATTCTCCAGTGATATGCGGTGTTTGTATTTAATGCTGCTCCGACCACATTATGAAAATGGTTACCGCTTACTATGATTCCACTATCTATCTCCGGTGAAGAAAAATTAGGATTGTTATCAACTTGTATATAATATGCAACCTGCGTTGATGGCGGACATGGAGATCCAAGCGGGCAATCACTTGCAGGAGTATTATCGCAATCACAAAATTCGCTTTGCACTCCCGAAAAACTCCATTCCAGCCTTGGGTTTGGAGAACCAGCATAACAGCCGGGCTGCGCAACGGGCTCATTAGTACAATACTGAAAATTAGAATAAGAAATATTCCAACCACAATCAGCTAGACAAATATCATATTGTTCATACAAAATATCACAAACAGCATTTCCACACCACCCACCATCCCATCTGCAGGCAGCGCACGCCCATTGATTATTCACACTGCTGCCATTGCCCGGCGCCTCGCATTGTTCGCCGTGAGCAGCTTGCACGCTGCCGTCGCCGCAATATCCGCCTGTAAATATACAAGTATTCAGGCAGTTTCCAACTTGGGGGCAATTATTAAAACATTCGTATTGCCTATTTATACTGCTCAAAGCCGGATTTGGCGCTACATCCAGCGGATTATCACATATTTCATTTCCGTCATCCAGCGGTCCTCCGCGGCCTTCCATATTAGGGCTTTGAGTAATATTATCTCCACAAAAACTTACTACTCTAATTGTGAATAAAGCGCCATCGCTTACCGCTCCATATTGATCGGTAGCCACAATCTCCCCTGAATAATTTCCGGGTGCAAATGAAGGACCCGTTATTAATCCGGCGGCATTTATAGAAAATCCCGGGGGAAACGAACCGGCGCCAAAACTATAATTGACAATTGCGTGACCGTCCGGATCCGTAGCGCTAACTGTACATGAGAAAGCTTGACCAGTTCTAATCTGCGGCACACAATTAACCGGATTCATGATTGGTTTTCTATTTCTGACCATAATAGAAAATGGCGCGCTGGACTCTGCACCATACTCATCCGTAGCCCTAACAATATTATCATAATTTGTATTTATCGGAGTTGCACCGTTGGGCACTCCATTAATTCTATAAACGCGATCATTTATTTTAGTGGCGACAAGTCCCTGCGGCAAGGGGTTGATAAGTAAATAATCAATATGATTATTTTGCGGATCTATAGCATTAATATAGAGAGGATTTACATTTAAATCATTATATCCCACAATCAAAGAAACATTATTAATAGGACTAATTATCGGAGCATCATTTACAACAGTAATCACAAAACCGGTATCAACAAATCCGCCCGGATTATTAGTAAATGTAGCTTGATATTGATAATCTGTTGTTACGGGGATTGCGACAGAAGTGTCTATTATTCCGGATATTGTAAAATTATAATAGTTTGCTCCGGCTTGTACAAAAATAGGCGGATCTGTAAGTCCCAGTGGTATAACCCCTGAATTAAGCGTATAAGTTAACGGAAAACTGGCAGGATTGTCGCTTACTCTAATATTAAAATACAAAGGATTTGTGGAGCTTGCTTCGTAAACTAAGTTGCTAAAACTTAATTTTGGCGGAGCTACTATCATGGTAATTGTAAAAATTTTAGAAACCACCCCACCTCGACTGTCATCAATTTCAAGGGTAAAAGAAAATTGACCTATTGCACTACTTCCTTGGTCATTAAAGACACGGAGATGATTCAGGGTCGCGGTCGGCTCTATGGCAATAGGCCCTGTCCATCCGCCCCAGATAGGAAGCGCAGCCGGTATAGTTCTCCATATCAAAGGATCTCCGTCCTGATCATGAATTTTAATAAATCCTTCAAACGGGGTGTTAATATATGTTACCGGCAGATAATAATCTATAAATTCCGGAGGGTTGTTGGTAAGCACCGATGAAGAACATGCTCCTCCGGAAGCGCCAATCAATCCTGATTCCATTACAGCACAAAGATCATAAGCAGAGCCGTCTACCTCGCCTTTATATACATAAACATAACTATCCGCAGGCAGATCAAACTGATTATTAAAGGGGATTGGATCAGCAAAACGCTTTGCTTGCTCATCCCAGCAGGTGGTTTCATTAAAACTAATGCTTCCGCAAGGACCTAGTTTGTTAACCGGATCAAACGGCAATAACTCACCCAATTCTTGCGCCAAGTTTTTCTGCCAACTGGGCCACGCCGAAATAGATATTCCCGGTAGATATGTACCGGCTTGAAGGCGGGGATAGCTTTTTCTTGTTTCATAATATTTTTTCGCCAGCCCATTAATACTATTTAAATCAGCCAGCCTTCTGGTATCTCGAATCACTTTTGCCTTCTGACTTAAACAATACTCGCTTTTAGGACAATCTGAATCTATTAAACAAAAAAGGTTAGTACTTTTATTGCAGGTATTAACGATGGTTAAATTGGTGTTGAATTTCCAATGAGACAGCATCTGTCCGAAAATATCGCGAGTCACATTTTCTGCCGATTGATTATATGAAATTAAATAAATATTTGTAAATAATTCATCATCTGCCGGATTTGCCGTTCCTTTGTCGTCTACATTGGCGGCATTTACATAAACTGTCCGGCCTTCACGCACACCTTCATAGTCATCAACAATAATAGATTGCGGAGAACCAGTGAATCCCTGCTTCTTGTACCAATTTTTAGCGCTGTAATGATTAGGATTTGGCACCACTCTTACCGCAATAGCGTCCGGACTAGTTTGCGCCCAAACATTAACACAAGGCTTATTAAATCCTAAAAATAAAACAAATACAAAACAACAAAGTAAAATTAAAGTTTTAAATAATGTTTTTAATTTCATATAATTTTATAAATTTTTAATTTTTAAATAAACTCTAATGTTTTAATTTTAAAAATTTATTCCCTCTGTCATCCTGGAAAGTATGGAGAGATAGCGGAATACTTATCCGGAATCCATGCCGTAATACTATTGTCTAAACTCGCAAATACTATTAAAATCGCAGAACGAGCAAAGCATCGACGGTTTTGGCAAAAACTCACACTTCTTTATCTCTTCTATCACCTCATTAATCTCCTCTTTTAACTTCTCTTCTTGTTTTACAGTAGACTTAAAAGAGGCTTTTGTACCATTTTCCAAATAATAAAACGACAACTTAGATACTTTTAATCCAAACGCCTCTTCTAAAACTATTTTATATAAAATCAATTGCCTTTTTTGTTGATATGTTAATTTTTCTTTAGCATTGCCGGTTTTATAATCCATTACTTCTACGCTGCCATCAGGAAGCCTGTCTACACGATCGATCGCCCCTCGAAAAAAATAATCTCCCAATTTAAACGAAAATACTTTTTCTAAGAATAATACCTCGGGCCATCCCTCTTTCTCCAAATATTCATAAAACATTTTTAATTCCCGCCACCCTTTCTTTTTGTATTTCTCCCTGGTTTCTTTTGATTCATATCCGTCATTCTGCCAGTGCTTCTCATATGCTTCTTTTAAATTCTTTTGGGCCAACTTATTCTTATAATTGTCATTCTGAGCGCAGCGAAGAATCCCGTCGCCATTCCGACTTTCGCGAGATTCTTCATTTCGCTTCGCTTCATTCAGAATGACATTTTTATTTTCAACAGAAGCAAAAAGATCGGGTTGAATAGAGGCAGTAGACTCCAAGGGCGCTAAAAAATCTTTTAAAGTATTATGCATTACCCGGCCGTAAATAAAAGCGTCCTTTGTTAAAACCGGAATTTTTAAAATAAAATTAAATTTATATTGCAAGGGGCAATTGGAAAAAGCCTCAATTTGCGAAAAAGAAAAATTTTTCGGGATTTTATATGTACACTCTTTTTTTACAACAGGTTGATTAATCAATTCCAAATCACGCATTAATTCGTATTTATTTTTATGATTCCCCTTTCGAGAGGGGTCCGCGGTAGCGGGGAGTGTGTTATCATCACTATCCCTATTCAACGTTTTTTCTTTTGGTGACCGTAACACCCCTCCCCCCTCCGGGGTACTCCCCTCAAGGGGAGAATTTAAAAGGGCTTCGGAAATAAACGGTGATGGCTTCTTATCCCGCGCTCCGCCGTAATCCCGCGCGCTGGTCAAAAATAAATTATTCTTGGCTCGGGTCAAAGCTACGTAAAACAAACGGCGCTCTTCTTCAATATGCGCGTCCCCTTCTTCCGGCAATTTTTCCCGCACCAGCGCGTCGGGAATGGATATTTTTTCACTGCGATTAACAGTGGGAAATCTTTTATCTACCAAATCGACTAAGAATATAGTATCAAATTCAAGCCCCTTGGAGCCGTGCACGGTCATCACCCTGACCACATCATCATCTTCAAAATCTAAACGAAGTGCGCCGGTTTCGCCAGATTCCAGCTCCATTTCCATATACTCCATAAAATCTTTTACGCGCGCATCAGCCTCATTTTCTTCAAATGATTTGATTTTCTTATAAAATTGATTAAGATAGCTATAATACTCCTGTTCCGCGTCAAAATCTTTTTTGTTGAGTTCGGCATCCCACACAAATTTAGCAAAGACTTGCGAAGGTTTCTGGTTTTGCGCCGAAAGAGAATGTTTGCGAATTAAATCCAATAATTTATTAATATTTGATACGGCTTCCGCGCTCACATCCGGTATGGCATTGATATGCTGCAGGGCTTCAAAAAGCGACCACACCTTTTTGCGGGCAAATTTATTAATATTTATAATATCCGCATGCCCCACTTTGAATGCTTCCATATTCAATACGCGGAAAAGGGCGCTGGATTCGTGATAATTATCCAAAAGCTTGAAATAAGCCAGTACATCCATAATAATCGGCTTATAATAAAGTCCGCGCATAGAATAAAACAGGCATGGAATATTTTTTCTCTTTAACTCATCCACAAATTCCTGCGCCGTGTTATTGGCCCGTACCAATATGGCAAAATCCGACCATTTTAATTCCGGATTATTTTCTCTCATATTCATAATCTGCTCTGCTACCCACACAGATTCTTCGCTCTTTTGACTAAAAACCATATGTTCTACACTACCCTTTTCTTTAATCTGGGATTTTATCTGCTTATCGATATTTAATTTGACTTCCAGCCTGTTGGGATTATTATGCTTGATAAAATTATAAGCCTTATCCAGAATATTCTGCCCGGAACGGTAATTTTTCATAAGCACAATCTCTTTGGCGTCCGGATAATCTTCTTTGAATTGCATAATATTAGAAAGAGATGCCCCCCGAAATTTATAAATAGCCTGATCATCATCCCCAACGACCATCAAGTTCGAATTTTCGATTTTCGATTTTCGATTTTCGATTTTTTTCTTGTTTACTTTTGACTTTATGGACTTTTCAATCAACAACTCTTTGTTGTTTTTTGATTGATCCGCCTCGGGCGGATGACTTTTAACTAGCTGCTTTAGTAGCTCATACTGTGACCAGTTAGTATCCTGAAACTCATCCACCATAATATATTTAAACTTTTCCTGATAATATTTTAATATGTTTGGTCGTTCTTGAAATAACTTAATACAATAATTGATCAGATCGCCAAAATCCAGATATCCATTATCAAGTAATAATTTGTTATAAGCATGATAAGCATTTGCCAATTCTTCTAAACGAGAAAGTTCTTGGCTGCTCATGTCATCCTGATCCGCCAACTGGGCGGAGAAGGATCCCGTGCTATTATCTTTAACTTTTACTTCACGAGATTCTTCATTACGCTTTGCTTCATTCAGAATGACATTCTTACTTTCAACTTTCAACTTTATAGACCTATGACTAGTAATTTGTCTTCCACTTAACATTTGATCTCCACCCTGTATTAAATTTTCAACAAATTGTAAATACTCCTTCGGTTCAATGTATTCATCCTTCAGGCGTGAAAAATGCTTGACCAACTCAAATATGAATTTATTGGGATTGCCCAAGGGCCGGTAATAATCCAAATTAAACTTATCCAGATTCTTTTTTATCAAAATCCATTGTTCAGTATCATTGACAAGTTTAAACGAAGGATCCAGTCCGATATCCAGCGCATGTTCGCGCAAAAGGCGTTCGCAGAATCCATGAAAAGTATTAATCCACAGATCAACATAACCGTAAGGAAGTATTTCCACGGCGCGATCATACATCTCGCCGGCGGCCTTCTCCGTAAAAGTCAATAATAATATTTCATCCGTACCGGCCAGCTTTTTTTCAATTAAATGCTGCAAGCGCCCGATCAGCACTGTCGTTTTGCCCGTTCCCGCTCCGGCCACGATCAAAGCCGTCCCGTCATCATGTTCAATAGCTTCCTTTTGTTGTGCATTGTATTTCTTTTTCATATATAATTTTCAAATTATGGATTTAAGATGTAAGATTTACAATTTAAAAAAACTAATATAAAACATCCTTCTTAAATCGTAAATCCTAAATCGTAAATCTTTTTTCTTCTTTTTTCTATTTCCCCTTAACATTTTTATTTCTTGTTATAATATAACTAATCACGATAAAAGGCTACGAGTAGTGATACGTTCCTACTCCGATGCCTTTTGGATTTTATACCCCTTGAGACATTATATATATAATTATGCTATAATTATAATATAATTACGATAAGAGGTTACACCTAAGGTTTCGTCCGAAGGTTAATGCCTCTTTTTTTTATATTCCAATTTTTTCTTTAAATTATTCATAAACCTAATATTCTTCATAAATTTTCTAAATAACGATGAAAACCTTTTACTATCAGGAGCTAACAAAGAAAATAATTTATTTTTACCAACTAAATGTTCTACTAAACAATAAAAATCACAATAAATCCTGCTTCTTGTAATGATTGATATATTCTAGAATTTCCCTCAACATAGCCAATAAACATATATGCCATATTTACATGGTATTTTTATTTTAAATATACTCTAAATCTTCTATAATCTAAATGCCATCCTATCCTTTGGATACCCAAATTCAAATTCTGGCTATCAATAAACGCATAGTTATTCATTTTTATTTTTTTCCTTTTTATATATATCAATTAAGAAACAAGATATAAAGATACAAGTAACAAACAAACTAAAAATCTCAAATAATAAATTATAAACAATTTTAATTTGTATCCTTACCGTATAATTACGTCTCCCTTAAAACTAGCATTCCCCCTTATCTCCCCCTTCTTAAACCCATCCACCGCCCTCGTCTCATTCGTATAAATATAAACTCGCCCTTGACTAGAATTATACCCATACGCGCCAACGATCAAATCATTTATACCATCTAAATTCATATCTTCAGTTAAAATTGAAGCTCCAAAATAATCTCCGGTATTTTCTCCGGTTAATTTTATATCGGCTCCACTTGATAAATCTGGATATGAACCGTCATTATAAAAAACGTATGTTCGACCTTGGTTGGAATTATAAGCTCTGGCGCCAACAATCAAATCTGTTTTACCGTCTGAATTTAAATCACCTTTTTGCAATGAAATACCAAACTGCTCGCTCAAAAATGACCCTGTTATAGTAACATCAGAGCTTGTAGCGCCATAAGGATATTCTCCTGTGCCATCGTTATAAAAAATATATATTCTACCTAAGTTAGAATTATAATAACTATTACTAATAACTAAATCTTCTTTTCCGTTTGCATTAATATCTCCGATAACTACAGATGAGCCAAATCTTCCGGAGGGCTCCCCCAGTACTATTTGATCTGCAGAAGCAGAAGAGGCTGGGTATGTTCCATCGTTGTAGAATATATATATTATATTTGCTGAATCCGTTCGAGCGACAAGCAAATCTATTTTCCCATCTGCGTTCAGGTCTCCTGTCTTCAACAATAATCCAAAATAATCAAAGAAGCTTGTTCCGGTGATTTTTACATCGGCAGAAGCGGCAGAAGTAGGGTATAATCCATCATTGTAAAAAATATAAACCCGACCATTATCAAGCGCGCCATATTGCCAAGCGCCAACTATTAAATCATCCTTACCATCAGAATTTAAATCATCAACGGCAATAGAATACCCAAACTGCTCGGAAGCAGATTCACCCGTAATTATCTCATCTGCAGAAGCAGCGGATGATGGATATGATTCACCGCCATAAAAAACATAAACTCTGCCTTGAATTGAGTTATACAACCAAGCCCCAACAACCAAATCCGTTTTACCATCTGCATTCAAATCACCTGTTTCCAATAAGTGTCCAAATAAACTAGAGGCTTCTCCTGAAATAACCACATCAGCGGCCCCCGCCGAATTCGTCATCACACTATCATTATAAAAAATATAAATTCTGCCTTGACTAGAGTTATACCCAGAAGCCCCAACAACCAAATCCCCCTTCCCATCCCCATTAAAATCTCCGCTAGCTAAAGAATTCCCGAAACTATTATTCGCACCCTCCCCGCTGATCACAGTATCATTAAAAGTATACAAATAAACCCGCCCTTGATTCGAATTATAACCATAAGCACCCACCGCCAGATCGTCTTTACCGTCGTTGTTAAAGTCGCCAGTAGTAAGCGATGAGCCATAATATGAACCGATTGTTTCACCTGTCAAAATAATATCTGCGCTAGTAGCTCCCCAAGGATAGACACTATCATTATAAAATATATATACGCAACCCTGACTAGAGTTATAACCAATACTACTTATTATTATATCTGTTCGACTATCATTATTTATATCCCCACTCACTATACCATTCACAAAACTGGTACCCCCAAAGAATCCGCCTTGTTCTCCGGTAATAGTAATATCGGAAGAAGTCGCTCCATAAGGATAAACTCCTGTTTCGTCATTATAAAAAATATATATCCTTCCTTCGTTGGTATTAGTTCCTAAATCCAAATCATAACTTGGAGCACCAACCACTAAATCTTCTGTACTAGTTCCTGTTAAGTTATAATTTCCAACAGATAAAGAATAGCCAAAACCACTCCCCGCTACACCGGTAATAATTTCATCTGCGCCTGTAGCAACAGTCGGGTATGACCCGTCATTATAAAATATATAAACTCTTCCTTCATTAGTGCTTGCTCCAAGATCATATTCATAAGCTCCCGCTATTAAGTCATCATCACCATCAGCATCCAAATCTCCGCTTACCAAGATTCTTCCAAATTTATTTCCCACGTTTTCACCCGTTATAATTTCATCAGCAGAATTAGCAGTTGCTGGATATGATCCATCATTATAAAATATATAAACTCTACCCCGACTTGAACTATATCCCCAGGCATTTACAGCCAAATCATTATCACCATCTGCATCCAAATCACTAATTAATATATATGAACCAAAAAAACTCCAAGAATCACCGGTTATTATTTTATCTGCAGAAGCAGCATCGTTAACATAAGCACCATCATTATAAAATATATATACTTTACATTGACCGGACATATCATAATAATAATCTCCCACCACCAAATCATCATTACCATCAGAGTTTAAATCACCTATTGCTAAATGATACCCAAAATTATCGCCATCTCCTATAATTATTTTATCAGCAGAAGCAGCATCATTAGCATAAGAACCATCATTATAAAAAATATATACTTTAGAAAGTGAATAAGCTGATATAACTAAATCATTCTTGCCATCTGCATTTAGATCTCCAATAGCAGAAGCATATCCAAAATGAGCACCACCACCCTCCCCCGTAATCTTCAACTCTGCACCGCCGTGGTTTAAGATGCGGAAGTCGTTTGTGAGTTGAGGCTGCAGTTCCCATGAATAATTATCACGGGTTTCGTAGAAATATATCTTGCCGGTATCATTATTATATTGATACGCTCCCACCAATAAATCATCCTTCCCATCACTTGTAAAATCGTCAACAATCATGGCAATGCCAAAATAATCACCATTATTTTCTCCAGTTATCATAATGTCGGCCGATGTGGCGTTTAATGGATATTGGCCGTCGTTGTAAAAAATATAAGTTCTACCTGTAAACGAACTAAACGATTTAGCGCCAACAATCAAATCTGTCTTACCATCTGAATTTAAATCACCCACACTCATTGATGTACCAAATTGGCTTGAAGCTTCGCCTGTTATGATTTCATCGGCAGAAGCGGCAGAAGCGGCATATGAACCGTCATTATAAAAAATATACGCTCGGCCATTTGTTGAGCCGTAAAAAGTGGCTCCAACGACCAAATCAGTTTTATCATCAGAATTCATATCTCCGATAACCAAAGATTCTCCAAAATTTGCACCAGAACCTGTGATAGTTACATTTGATGTAGTTGCACCATATGTATATATACCCGTACCATCATTATAAAAAATATAGATTCGACCCTGAAAACTGTTATACATAAAAGCCCCAACAACCAAATCTTCTTTTCCATCTGAATTCAAATCACCAACATCTAGAGAATTACCAAATTGACTGGAAGCTTCGCCTGTTATGATTTCATCGGCAGAAGCAGCAGAAGCAGCATATGAACCGTCATTATAAAAAATATAAGACCTACCTCTATATGAACTGTAATTAACAGCTCCAACTACCAAATCTTCTTTTCCATCTGAATTCAAATCACCCACACTCATTGATGTACCAAATTGACTTGAAGCTTCTCCTGTTATGATTTCATCTGCCGTACTCGCTAAGCTTGTATAATTACCGTCGTTATAAAAAATATAAACACTACACTGAGTTGACCAATTTGCACCTACAGCCAAATCTGTTTTTCCATCTGCGTTCAAATCTCCAGCTACCAAAGAATTTCCAAAAGAATTTGATGTTTCTCCTGTAATTATTTCATCAGCTGTGGAGGCATGATCGCCATAATCATAATCATTATAGAAAATATAAACCCGACCCTGACCAGTGTTATATTCATAAGCACCCACTGCCAAATCAATATCCCCGTCCGCATCAAAATCTCCGCTAGTCATAGCATTGCCGAAATAATCACTCGTGCTCTCTCCCACAATCGACTTATTCAAATTAACCTGCCCGTTTTGGGAATAAAAAATATAGACGCGGCCCTGACTAGAGTTGTAGCCTTGAGCCCCGACCACTAAATCTGTTTTACCGTCGGAGTTTAAGTCGCCGGTAGAAAAAGAAAAACCAAAAGAACTATCTGTTCCTTCACCCGTAATAATTACATCAGCAAGTGTTGAAGTGGCGGTATAATACCCATCATTATAATAAACATAAACTCGACCCTCATTACTTGTAATGTCATATAAATAAGCACCGGCAATTAAGTCATCTTTTCCGTCCATATTAAGGTCATCTACGGTTAAAAAAAATCCAAAACGATCTGCAGAATCTTCTCCTGTAATTATTTCATCAGCGGTTGCAGCTGTATCAACGTATACTCCTGTCCCATTATTATAAAATATATATACTCGACCATCAAAAATACCATATTTGTAACCACCAACCACTAAATCTGTATCCCCATCTGCATCCAAATCACCTGTAGCTAAAGAATAGCCAAAAAAACTTAAATTTTCTCCGGTTATTATTTCATCTGCCGTCGCAGCTGTATCAACGTATACCCCTGTCCCATCATTATAAAATATGTATACTCTTCCTTCATCATCTGAAGCATCATATCCATAAGCTCCAATCACCAAATCATCCTTTCCGTCAACATTTAAATCTCCTACTGTAAATTCTATTCCAAAATTACTTGAAGCTTCCCCTGTTATGATTTCATCAGCTGAAGCAGCTAAATTTGTATATATACCATCATTATAAAATATGTAAGCTCTGCCTTGGCTAGAGTTATAACCATAAGCACCAATTACTAGGTCTATTTTACCATTTGAATTGAAATCACCAATCACAAGAGAGTTTCCAAAATAACCAATACCAGCTTCTCCGGTTATTATTTCATCCGCTAACCCGGCCGTATTAGGATATGCACCATCGTTATAAAATATATAAACTCTGCCTTGACTAGAATTATAATAATATGCGTCAACAATCAGATCGTTTTTCCCATTCGCATTCAAATCTCCTATCGCCAAATGAGACCCAAACCTATCACTTGAATTTTCCCCATCTATTATTACATCTGCCATATTAGCTTTATCTCCCAATCCTCCGTCTTGATAAAAAATATAAACACGGCCTCGATAAGAATTATGGCTCCCAGCACCAACAACCAAATCATTCTTGCCGTCATTATTTAAATCGCCAACAGACAAGGATGATCCAAAAGCATTGCTTGTCTTCTCTCCAGTTATAACATCAGATGCCTCCGGAATACCCGGCGCAGTAAATTCCAGAGTCGGATCAAGAGCTATCGGGTATTTATTTTCCTCTACTCTGAATTCCAAAATCAAAGTATGCCCATCTTCGGATATTTGCCAATCTAAATATGTAAGATTATTGTCTTTGTCATAGTAAAATGGTTTCGGGATGATTAAGTCCGGCTCTCCGTTTTTCATGAAGTCTTCGCCCATATCGCGGGCAAGCACTCTTTGTGCTCTCGCCAACAGGCTCTGGTCCACTTCCGCCATAGTTAACTCGTTCTGCTTTTCTTTGTCGCCCCAATAAAAGACCTCCACATCGCCATCTTCATTTTTATGAAGTTTGGCGTTTTCAAAAACATACTCTTCATATTCGTATCCCACACTTTCGACTTTATGAACTTTTGACTTTTGACTAGAAGAAACTTCAGGTTCTTCATATATTATCCATTTCTTAAGCTTACGTTCTCCGGTAGCGCTATCCTTCTGATACCCATAATAAATCTTCTTCCGCTCATCCTTGCTCTCGTACTTCACAAATCCCCTTTCGAGAGGGGTGCCCGAAGGGTGGGGTGTGTTGCCGTCACCGTTGCTATTTAACTTATCACTTGAATCTTCACGGTTTAACACACCTCCCTGCTCCGCAGTACTCCTCTCAAGAGGAGAATTTAATGGGGCGGATGACAAAGATGATACTTTAAAGTCACCACTACTAACATCCTTCATCAAAAACGATCTACCCTCTCCAAGATCCACCTCAATTCCCTTTGAATAATCCTTATAAAAATCTATTTGAAAAACATCACCATCATCTGAAATCCCCTCTTGAGAGGGGTGCCCGTTAGGGCGGGGTGTGTGACCGTCATCAGCGCTATTTAATGTTTCATTCTGACCTTCACCGTTTACACCCCTCCCCCCTTCGGGGTACTCCCCTTGATAGGAGAGATTTGAAGAGTGAGAATTATATATTATTTCAACTCCAATATTATCCTTTTCATCAACAACCCGAAAACTATCTTCTTCCTCCACCAAATCCCTCACCGGTATAGATGTCAAATCCTCCAATGCCTTTCTCTTGGAAATTTCTCCGGTATCCAGCTCCTCGGCAATAGTGGGGATGGAATTATCAAAAAAATAAATATACGCCAAAAGACCGATCATGAAGACCAGACAAAAAATGATCAAAATTTTATAAAATTTTCTATTTAGCATGGGGACATGTAAATTTTCGATTTCCGAATGTCGAATTATTTTGTTTTATTTCTCTTTGCTGATTTTTTTGAACTTACTATAATTGCTGTTATTTCATTAGCTTCTTTTAATAATGGTTTTAATAATTTAATAATTTAATATTTATTAATTTACTTTCAATAATTATTTCTAACCAAAATACTGTTTCATCAGCTTCTTCTTCTACAATCCCTAACTTAGCTATAAATTCTACTTTACTTCTAGCCCTACAACTAGCTCTATAATTTGATGCTACAGATGTTCCTGAACGAAATATTTGATTACCAATATTTCTACCAGCGATTGTGTTGGGCAACGCTTCAACTAATTTAATTATTCTATAAAGCAAACTTTTTAATCCTATCCTATAAATCAAATTTATTCATAAATTTATAATTATTATTAAAATCGGAAATCGGAAATCGGAAATCGAAAATTCCTAAACGGTCCAATCACTGCCAAATTCAGCCTCTCCGACACAAATATCTCCCGCGCCACTCTTTGAATATCCTCATCTGTCACTTTATCAATTTTTTCCAAATACTCCTCTGGGGTAACTAAGCTGAATTTTGAATTTTGCCTGCCCGCCGAATTGGAGGGAATTTTGAATTTAGAGGGTCTCTTGTATCCTTTTATTTTTACTCTTTCAAGCGCAACGCCGAGCACCGCCTGCCTCGCATACCAATCTGCCTGCGCATCTGATGATTCCAGCTGTATTGCCAGCTTCCCGCGGATCATATCCTTAGTTCTTTTTAATTCTATATTACTTACTTTAATATTCTTTAACTTTTTATACTCATTTAAAATTATCTGAATAGCTTTTTCTGCTTGGTTTACCGGCACTCCGGCCTTGGTTGCCATATATCCGCTGTCCGTATAATTTTCGCTGTCTGTACGCACATAATAAGCGAGCCCCTGCCGCTCGCGCAGATTAATAAATAGGCGGGAACTCATTGATCCGCCCAGTATCAAGGCGATGATTTTATGTATTACCCGATCCGGATGGGCATAACCGATGGTGCGCACCCCCAGGGACAGATGAGCCTGATCGGTTTTCTTATATTCTATTTTAAAACTCGGTTTTTTTTGATTCTCTGCGACCTTTTCTTTTTCCTTGAAATTTTTACCGCGCCTTCTTAAAATCTGATTCTGGAAATATTCACCGGCAATTTTTTTCATCCTTATCCCGCCAGGAATATCACCGGCAACCACGATTGTAATATTATTCGCGCCATACTGGCCGTTCAGGTAATCCGTAAAATCCTTGCGCTTGAATCCTGAAATATTTTTTCTAGTGCCGATCGTATCCCATCCGGCCGGAGTATCGCCGTATAAGCACTGCTCGAATATCTCATCGACAAAAATCATCGGATTATCCAGATACATATTAAGCTCTTCAATGATCACTCCTTTCTCCCTATTGATTTCCGCGGCGGACATTTTGGAGTTGCAAAGCATATCGCTCAAAATATCCAATGATTTTGATAACTTTTCCCGGCTGGATTTAATCCAATAGCCGGTATATTCTTTACCGGTAAAAGCATTGAAATCCACTCCCATCCCGTCCAGTTCTCCGGATATCGCCATGGTATCCGGCCTTTTTTTAGTGCCTTTAAAGAACATATGCTCCAAAAAATGAGATATGCCGTTATTATCTTTATTTTCATATTTAGATCCGGTACCCACCATCACCAAAACAGTAGCGGTGCTGGTGCCTTGCATGGGAACTGTAATCAGATTTATTCCATTACTTAATTTATTCACTTTATACATAAATTTATTTTTTCTTTTTTTAAAAAATTTAAAATGATCAATGATCAATTTTCAATTTACTTTTCATAATTTAGAATCGCCTTCAGCACCTTGGACTCCTCCTTCAGCGGCTCCATAAAAAGAACTTGCGACCGGACGATATTCATGGTTCCTTCCGGACCATGAGTCTCTTTGCCGCGCTTTACCAGGCGCAAATTACCCGTCTCTCCCTCTCCTCCCGACACATCCTTGCCGTTTAACTGGTCATAATCATAATAAACCTTCTCTACCACCACCGGATCAGCGCCTGTATCCCCGATCTCGCCGTAATAAATCTCCCCGGTAACAAGCTTTACCGCGTACCAAGCTGGGACAATTATTTCTTCTGCTGTATTCCTTTTATTTTTATCCGTCAAAAATAAAAAATAAGCAAAAAGACCGATAAGCAGAATAAACAAAATAAGTGAAATTTTTTTATAAATATTATCACCTTCTTGTTGTTCCCGCAAAACCGGACGATCAATTTTATGCAGATCTCTTTTTATATTTGCATTGGCAAAGCTGGAATTTTTTTCTTCCCTATCAGCATCAAAAAGTTCGTCAATATCATGCTTGCCTTCCATAACCTTGGCGGCGGGCGGCCTGTTCCGCGCAAGCTCCGGAGTTTGCAAAACTTTACGCGCAAGCTTTTTCTTTTTGAAAATAGTTTTTGGCGCTTCTGCCGCGCGTTGAAAACGAGCATCACTATTTGACGCTCTGTTCATTTTATCTTTTAAATTGACGGTTTGTTTAAACATATTTTAATAATCAATTATCTTTTTAAAACCCCCTCTTGAGAGGGGTGTCTGCGAAGCAGACGGGGTGTGCGACCGTGATCTAAGATACTCAACGCTTAATCTAGACATCTACCGTCTTACACACCTCCCCGCTCCGCGGTACTCCTCTCAAGGGGAGATTTTATAAAATATAATTATTGATTTTCTATCTCAAAGATTACCACATCCGGTTCTTCTGTTATTACAGTCTCTTCAGCGCCAAAACCACTATCTTCGGAACTTGTTCCATCATCTACACTCCCCACTTGAGAAGTATCCGCGTCACCCCCTTCTACATTCCCCTCTTGAGAGGGGTCCGCGTTAGCGGGGGGGGTGTTACCGTCATCATTGCTATTTAACGTTTGATCTGGATCTTCATCATTTACCTCCGGAGTACTCCCCTCAAGGAAATCTAAGGTAGAGGTACCTGTTCCTTCTTCACTCTCGACATTCGACTTTTGACTTTCAGGCTCGTGATCACAAACATCCCCAATTCCGTCATCGTCACCATCAAGCTGCGCCGGGTTATAATCATTGGGGCAGTTATCTATTATTCCGAAAACATCATCATGATCAGGGTCTTTGCTGGCAATATAATCTTCATATACATCAGTCAAATTATCCGCGCTGCCTATATCTTCTGCTCCGTTTTTCACTTCTCTCTGCGCCAATATCGTCGGCGGTACGTTGGGCGCGGGCACTTTTCTTACCTTTACCGCTTTATACCCGGTAAATACCCGTCCGACCACATCCAGAGCCTGTCCGATTACTCCCGTATATTCCTCCACCTCTGTTCTAATACTTTCTCCGCCGGCACGCTCTTTTTCCTGTTCTTTCTTTAAATCAGAAAGGCGTCTTTCGTATTCTTCGCGCAATTCCTGAGCCAAATATTTTCCCAAATCAACTTTTGCCTTTTGAGATACCTTGCGCACATTTTCCTGAATTCCGTATTGCCAAGCATTATCTTTCTTGATTAAATCCAAATAAGTGTAGGTAACATAATAATATTTATCATCGCTTTCAATTTTTTCTATTTTATAATCCATATCCATTTTTTCCAAATCAGCTTCCAAGAGAAGAGTATTATCTACCCCTTCGGTACGTATTTCTTTTGCGCCGATAAACTCCTGTCCAGCTTCAGTCTGCGCAAAAACTCCTGAAGTAAGCAAAAAAACAACCAAAACAATGAAAACCGTCAGGTTGTTATACTTTAAAAATGATATAAACTTTTTAAACATGGGGAATAAATTAATTATAAAATATATAAAAATTAGCCAGTTATTTATACTGAATTATAATATTATTATACCATATTTTAGTATTTAAATACAAGAAAAAGAAGCATAAAAGCTTCCTATATTAATATATTAATTAAGGACCTTCGGAAGGTCCTTAAACTATTTTTCAAATTCTTTTCTTTCTTCTTTCCAGGCCTTTTTCTCTCGAATATAATCAAATAATAATTCTTTATATTCTGAAATATTTTTAAAATGTTTTAAAACTTCATTTTTACTACATAAATCCCCTTCTCGTATATTTAAATAATCCGAGCAGCTTGACCATGGCCATTTATCACATTTATCAATTTTATGAATTTCTGCATTACCGTTAATATAAAAAGAAGTTTCCCACAATTTTCCTTCACTTTTTACTTCAAAAGCTCTAAATTTTCCCTGAAATAATACTCCTGAACGTTTATGCTTCTTATTAAAATACTGTGTATAACTATTACTAAGCTTTTGCATAAAATTTGAAACTCCATCTTCTTTTTTTTGTTTTAATAATAAATGAAAATGATTTATATTTAAACAATAACACAAAATATCTACCAAAGGTTCATTATCCGGTACCTTCGGAAGGTCCTTAGACCTTGCGAAGGTTTCGAGTTTAAAGCTTTGCAGGTAATTATAGAGTCCTCCTGTCGGATTCACATCATTAAAATATCTTAAACTAATTAAAAATCTAAGATAATCCTCATCACACATAAAAACCTCCCGTTTATCTACTCCACGATTACAAATATGATAATATTTTCCATTTTGAAATTTTGGTCTTTTCATATTACTTTAATGTCACGACTTTTCTAGCACCTTCGGAAGGTCCTTAGATCTTGCGAAGGTGCTAGAAAAATATTTATTTTTTTATTTTTTCCAATCCTTAATCTCTATTCCCCCTCTCCCCTTATCTTGAATTACAACCTTCTGCTTTTCCCAAAATCCGTATTTTTCAATTATCTCTTTTGGAATAAATACGTTTTTAATAATTATATCTCTTATTTTGCTCGATAAATATTCGTCATCATTTCAATTGCTTCTTTTTTTAACTCCTGTCCAATCGTATATTTAAATTCCCGTGAAAAATACTTGGTTATCTGGAATACCAAAAGCAACAATTCATAACTAACTTTATATACTGGAAGATGATCATATCTTGCCATAAAAAAAATAATAAAATTATTAAATAATCGAATCAATCCTTGAGGCATCGCACCGATAAACCGTAGCCCTTGCCCGCACTAACGCGATCGACACCAGCATTAGACGAATCCAGACTGCGATACCAAGCATCAGAACCATTCTCAGATGACGACCAAAAGTCGCCGTACGTGCCACGATTGTTGAACGACCCATTGAAATTATGGTTGCCGGAGAGAAGACCTGCGAACCCATACCCATCATCTCCATTCGGATCCGTCCCGATGCCATTAACAGGAGCATCAGCCTTCAATTCCGTCCCCTCATTCGTCCCAAGATAACCGGTCGTTGTCGTATCCTTTGGAAAAACCGTATCACAATCCGCATTCCCCTCGGCATTGCAAATATACCGCTCCAAATCCGTCCATTCGTCGTGCGACGGCACATGCCAGCCGTCCGGACAGATGCCCTGGGCGCTTTGGGCAGTGGAGCCGTTCATGGCGTCTTGCCAGTTGTAGAGATAGCCTTCGACTGCTTCCCAATTTCCGTCACTATACGCAACTGGTGGAGTCGTATCCGTGTCTCCAGTTCCATTGACGGCTGAACCGTCGGCATTCCGACTCACCATCAAATTCTGCGCCATCCAGCACTGGTCGCCGATCTGCACGGTCGGGTAGCTGTTGCCGTCTATATCGTAAATATTATTTGTTCCGCAAACGAAATAGTATTCGGTGCTCGGTTTGTATAAAGCCTCCGGATCGTCCATATTGATATATCCGCCAAGCTCCGACCAGGCATATCCTGAAAAATAACTTCTTACGACTTCTGACTGCCCGGGGCTCAGCGTTGTGCCTGTCCGCAGGGTGGTTCCGGTGCGCAAGGTGATTGTTCCCGGTTTGTATTCCTTCACAATGCCGGAATCAATAAGCGTTACTTGATAATAATTATTCGCGCCAGAGTCGTCGAAGCTGATGTAGCCGAGCTTTTCGCTCCAGGCATAACCGCTCAAATTTCCGGTTCCGTCATTGGTTACGCCGTAATACGATCCGGAATCGTCAAAATTGATCCATCCGGTCTTCTCGCTCCAGGCGTAGCCGGAGAGAGCCGCTTCTCCGACTGTTATTCCGTAATCCACGCCAGCTCCGCCGCCGTTGAATGATATCCATCCCAGCTTCTCCATCCAGGCATAACCGTAGGAGTTGCCGATATCGCCGGCCGCGACAAAATGCGCCAAAGCGAAAACCATGACGAAGATGATTATTAATTTTGATCTTGTGTTAAACATTTTCATATAATAAAATCCAAATAATTTTCCCGATTAACCACGGAAAATTCAGCTTCTTTATAAGTTTCTTTCCAAAGTTTTGGTTCTTTTTTATTCTTGCTTCCCCATTTGAACTCAAAACCAAAAAGTTTTCCGTCCCGCTCTTCAATCCAATCTATTTCCTTTTGGTCATAAGTCCGCCAGAAATAATTGTTGGAATAAACCGGAGCAATCATTTGCTTTTTCAAACGCTCCATCACCAAAAAATTTTCCCACAAAGCACCGGCGTCATTACGATCAGATAAAGGATTAAACTGAGAGATAAGAGCATTACGAATACCATTATCATAAAAATAATATTTATATTTACGGTTTAATTCCTTTCTCAGATTACGGCTAAATGATACCAAGCTTTTAATCACAAAGCCTTTTTCTAAAATATCCAAATAGCGGTCAACGGTCTTAACGTCTAAATGCGTTTGCGTTGCCAATTCATTCAAAGACGCTTCGGAACCGACTTGCAGGGCTAATAATTTTAATAATTTAATGAGCACATTGGATGATTTTACTCTTTCCAAAGCCAAAACATCTTTTAATAAATAGGAATTAGCAATTTCTTCCAAAATCTCAATTTTTTTCACCGGGCTTTCTGCCATGATACATTCCGGGTATGAGCCAAAAATCAAAAATTCTTCCAATTTTTCTTTTAATTCAAATTTATTATACTTTTCCGCTAACTCAATTTGGGAAAGGGGATATAAATTTTTTGTAATTTTTCTGCCCGTTAACGGCTCGCCAATTTGCTGAGATAGTGCAAAAGAAGCGGAACCGGTAGCAATTATTCGCAGACCGGGAACATTGTCAACCAAAATTTTCAAACCCATGCCGATATTTGGGATCAACTGCGCTTCATCAATGGCAATAAGTTCATATCCGGCGGCGTATTCCGCGATTTTATCAAAATCATCCGATCCCAAAATCTGACGAGTTTTCACGTTATCACCGGAATCTTTTTTATATTTTAATTTTGTTTGTTTCAAAAAATCTTCCAAAACAGTGGTTTTGCCAACTCTTCTCGGGCCATAAATAACCAAAACTTTTTGTTCTTTTAGTAATTTAGCTAAATTTAAATACCTTTTTAACATATTTCCTTAAATTATTATTAATTTGTGGATATACAATCCATAAATTAATAATAATATACGGATTAATTTTTGTCAAGTTGCCTGATTATTATAAGTATCCTGAACTGAGCGGAGTAAAGGATACCGTGGATATAATGCTAACAATAATAGCCCAATAACAAAAATAAATAATAAAAATAATTAAATAATGGGAAACTCTAGGGGTGAAACACTGCCCTAAACCTGTTGCTATCAGTGACAAGAATTGAAAACACGAAAGAACAAGCGTTGACGCCGGCTACCCAGGCATATCTGTAGAAGTACTGATCCGAGGCTCTCGGCGCGGCTGTCGGCTCGATAAAAGCCGCGAAAATATGGATAGTCGCGCCGGCTATCACGCTTAAGATAAAAATTGTTATAGAGAGCCAAAGCAAATTGGCAAGTCTTTGTTTGATTGTTGGTATATATTTATTGAAATTAAGCTCTGCAAGCGAAATTAGAAATTTCGTTTTTTTGATTATTATATTTATTTTGCGCAGGAACCTATGTATGAATTTAATTTTTTATGTAGGTCATTTAATTTTTTCATCATTTCGTTGTATTTTTTATTATCAATCAACTCTCTCCGATTATGCAATAATGCCCAGTGTTTTGATTCCAATAGTGAACCGCGGGCATTATAGTAAAATTTTATTTTATCTCGATGATAAAAACGGCCATAGCTATCGGCAATATTCGCTCCGATTGAATCAATAGAACGAACAAACTGATGACCGATAACTTTCTTAGTTTACCAATCCTGTTTTTCAAAAACATTCCAAACCAAATCAGACAACTCAATTGAAATCTGATACACCTCCAAATTACCCAACTTAATATATTGTTTATTATTATCCATATTACTAAATTTCCTAATTTCAAATTTCTAATTTCATGAGCGAAGCAAATCAATCATCTATAAATCTCCTTCTTCCCCTCGATCCTCGCTTCAAATCCTCCATTTTCATCAATATAATTACCTTCGATTTCTACATCCGAATCCTGATCGGCAAATACGCCGTAGCTGCCGTTTTTTGCAATAATATTACCTTTGACCGCAAATTGGCTGCTTCGAAGCTCTATTCCTGACTTTTTATTGTTTTGAATAACTAGCGCTCGAATCTCGCCGCTGCTATTGTTTAGCTTGATGGCGGAGTTGGAATCTGTAATCATTAAGTGCGATAAATTGAATCTGCAGTTCTGCGCGTAAACCGCCGTGCCTTTGCCTCCGCCGATAATCACCGTGCTGGTTCCCCTGCCCCGAATCGTCAAATCCTTATCGATGAATAAATTTGTCTTATATATTCCCGGCTGCAGCTCTATTATATCCCCGGGCGCGGCGTCTTTGACGGCTGCCTGCAGCTCATCGGCGGAATTCACTGAAATATTTTTCCGCTCCCCCATGGATTCTTCGCTGCCGGCCGGAGCGATATCCGGATTGTTTATGATATCAATAAGATCTTCCGCCCCTTTCGGCTTCAGGCCGTTATGCGCATAATGAAAATTATATTTCGCATCCGGATGCTCCCATTCTTCTTCTTTTTGGAAAATGCCGGCTATTTTATCGCCCATATTCTCAAAACTAAAAAAATCGCGGGGCAAAAGCGGCTTCACATAAAACCAGCCCCAAATCAAAAAACCGGCTAATCCCAGAAAAGGCCAAGCGGTGCCTGAAAATTTTTTTAATTTATCTGGAATTTTCATAAAATTATGATAAAAATACTTCTAGTTATTTGCAAGAATGTACTATTATAAATAGCGTTATTTGTAAACTATATACAGTATGTGTTAATCAGCGAGAATCTCTGCGGTTCAGGCGGTTTTATTTCAACTACGATTCATTTTATATCCATAAAATATTTCCAGTATCATGTCAAACGAAACCATACTAAGCTCGATATCCGGGTACTCTGTCGTAAAAGTCTCGGATTTTTTTAAGCGGGTTTTTTTTGAATTGTATTTTATCTCCCAGGCTTTTTTCCCCAGAACAAAATCCACTTCCCTGCCGTCTTGAGTGCGCCAAAATTTTATTTTGTCCGGATTGCCGGCCAAGCGTAATAGCTCTTTAAAAAATAAGTTTTCTGCCACTTCGCCTTTGTCTGTTCGTTTTTCCAATGTTTCGTAGTTTCCCAAAAAATAATTGCGCAAGCCAAGATCATAAAAATAACATTTTGGCATTTTTACCAATTCTTTTCGAAAATTTTTAAAAAAAGGCTTGATAAATGCTGTCTGATAAGATTTTCTGATAACATATAAATATTCATCTATGGTTTTGCGGGCGAGCCCCAGTGTTCCTGAAAGTTCTTGCAAGTTTACCAATGATCCGGTTTGTTCCGCCAAGATTTTGAGCAATGCAAAATATTTTTCTTGATTCCTTATGCCTGCGTCATTTATGTCTTTCTTGATATACGATGATCCGATTTCTTCCAGATTCATAAGCCGCAGTTCCGGATTTTCCGAAAGCGCTACTTTGGGGTATGCGCCGTATTCTATATATTCATGCCATAAGGCGCGTATTTTGTCTTGGTAGTACGCGCTGATCTTTTGCCCTTTCTGTTTTAGAATATTTTCTTCATTTTTAAACAAGATAAATTCATCAAAATTCAGAGCAAATATTTCAAAAAGGTATTTCCGACCGGCTAAGCTGTCGCGAAATTTTTTATCTATATAAAACGAAGATGATCCGCTTGCAATTATTTTTATCTGGCTTCTTTTTTCATCGTAAAGTAGTTTCAAAAAATTGCTTGGGTCGTCCAGGTATTGAATCTCATCAATAAATACATATTGTTTGATGCTTTTCTCGGGAATAAGTTCAAAAATATTATATGGATGTTTATTGAGCACATTTAAATAGCTTTGATTTTCCAAATTAAAATAATAGCAATCCTTGCCTTCTGCCATTAAAAAATCTTTAAGCATTATCAAAATTGAGGTTTTTCCAGTTTGTCTGGCACCGCTCAAAATAATATATTCATCATTTTTTAGCACTTTCTTTATTTTTTCTAATATTTCCCTATTATAGAGCATTTTATCAAAATTAATAGATTATTTTATACTTAGTAAGTAATATATTATCAGATATTTTTATACTTGTCAAGTTAATTTTTATCTATCACCCCCATCACCTTTCCCTCAAAAACCCTTTCTCATTATAAACACAATTAAACCGATAAACGCTTGAATTTCTTTTTTAACAATACAGTTTCAAGCCACATTCCGATTGATTTCATTTACCAGTGTCTTCTTGAAATCTTTAATAATATTATGAAATGATATTGGCAAAAATTGTTTTAGTTCGCGCGAAAAATTAATCTCGGATTTTTCTATCAATGTTTTAATTTTTAATAAATCTTTTTTCTGACTCGGTATAATCAAACGAGATCTTAAAAGAAAATAGATATCAAAAAAATCACGAGGTTTTTTGCGCGTAAGCGTTGCCTGGATTTTTTCAGAAACAAGCATTTCAGTTTTGAGATTATACAAAGTATAGGGCTGGATAAAATCGGAATTGATTGAAAAAATCTCACCCTCCAAATCTTTTTTGTTACGCTTTGATACTTCTACCTGCAATTGAACGGAAAAATCCAATAATTTACAAACAAAAATCGCCAAAAACCCGCCCGAAGTGGCTTTTGCTTCCAAGGCTTCGGTCTGAATTGCATATGTTTCCATTGCTTTTAAGGTTTTTTGAAAAAGCGGCTGTAAATCTTTGATCATTAAATCTGAAGAAAAATCCAAATCTTCGGAAAAACGCGGAGAAGCAAAAACGATACGCAAAGCAGTGCCGCCTTTGAAAAAAACGCGTTCGCTTGATGGCAATTGATAAAACTGCGACAAAAAAATATGCTGGCAATATTCTTCCGCTGTATTGTATTCCGTTGTTTGAAGATTGGTAGCAATTTTTGTAATTTGATTTTTATCCAGCATATAATTCAGTGATAAATTTGTCTATTTTGGGATTGTTAAATAATTTTTGCCATTTTTTGATTTTCTGTTTGTTCAATTTTGTTATATTTATCCGGCTGTTTATTTTGCCTGAATTGAGCGTTAAAAAATACAGATAATCCAATAAGGCCTTTTCCGGCTCAGCCATGAAAAATTTTTCATTATTTTGCCTATAAAAACCATAGCCGGTGAACAAGCTTTTTTTGATCTTGCTATAGGTAAATTCTTTTTGACATGAATAAATATCGCGGGTTGCCTTGGTGGAGACACTGCTAATGCCGTAGCTTGTTTCAGGAATGATGCCATGAAACGACAAGGCGGTGGCAAGCGAAATATATGAAGGCGCGTATAATTTATTGGCGACAACAAAAGAATGCGGTTTAGCCGAAGACAGGCAATACAAACCGTTTTTCAATTTGTTAAAAAACCCTTTCCGTGCATGTTGATGAATAAATTTTTGCGCGGCAAAACCGGAGACAGCAAATATCCGTTGAAATTCTCTGGGGCTAAAAATAATAATATCCTTCTCCGCCAGGCCTTTTTGCACTAAAATAGGATTTAGTTTTTTGACCATATAGTATAAAAAATGAATTATACCTTTATTGTAGCAGATGGTTTCATGCTTTGTCAATTGATTGATCGTAGTGCTGTCTGGACCTTTTCTTCAAAAACCCTTTCTCATTATAGAAATAATTCCAAAAATAAACCGATAAGCAACCGAGCATCTTCTGTCTTAATTTTGCCGTATCATAATGGCTCATTATTCCCAGATAAGAATTCATGCCGGCTAAAAATTGCTTTTTTTCATTTTTGGCTAATTCGTTTTTATTTTCTTCCAAGACTTTGTTCCAATGTTTAATCAATCTATAAAAATTCCCCTTGGTGCGATTTTTTATATAAATGCGATGCGGTTTTATGATTGTTCCCAAAAAATCCACTCCGCGAGAATTATGCTGGAGATAAATTTTTTTCTCATGCAAACTCAGTGCTAAATTTTTTTTCAAATAATTTCTTATCTGTGGGATAATGGATTTAAGATATTCTTTATCGCGATGAACAAAAACCATATCATCCACGTATCGACCGTAATATTTTATCTTTAGCTTTCTTTTGGCATAGTGATCAAATTCATTCAAATATATATTGCCAAAAAGCTGTGAAGTCAAGTTACCGATTGGCAGTCCGCAACCGGCTTGTGTAAAAAATAAACTTTTTGATTTCGGCAATCCCGCCCAATCTTCTCCTTTACCCTTGACTGCGCAGTTTTTTATCGGATTATAAAAAATTGTTTTTTCAATCAAATCATGAATTAATTTATAATCAAAATACTTTGTCCTGCAAACGGAAAAATTACTCTCTCTCTCTCTCTCTCTCTCTCTCTCGTGCTGTATTTAGCGTTTCTTTTATTTTTTCATGCAAAATATTTTTGTTAATTGACATGAAATATCCTTTGATATCCAGCTTTAATATATAACAATCTTTTTGGTAATTTTCTGAACAGGAACGGATGAAATGATTCAAGCGCTTGATGCCATATGAAGTGCCTTTTCCGATTCTGCAACTATACGAATCATTTATGAAACTTCGCTCAAAAAGCGGATTTATATAATTATATATTAGATGATGGACAATTCTATCACGAAAAGAAGCGGCAAAGATTTCTCTTTTAACCGGTTTTTTAACAATAAAACAAGAACTGACACCAGGTTGATATTTTCCATCCAGAATTTCTTCAGCCAAAACAAACAAATTACGTTCATAGTTCACTTCAAACTTAACCACGTCTTTTTTATTGCGCTTGTTTCTCCGTGCATCATAATAAGCTCGAAACAAATCTTCTGTTAATTGCTTTTTCATTTTTTATTTTTACATTGAAAGGTGTTTGACATTCAATCATTGAACATCAAACACCTCATGTCAACGCACCAGTCCTTGAGGCATCGCACCGATAAACCGTTGCCCTTGTCCGCATTATTGCGATTGACACCAGCATTAGACGAATTCAGATTGCGATACCAAGCATTAGAACCATTCTCAGATGACGACCAAAAGTTGCCGTTCGTGCCACGATTGTTGAACGACCCATTGATATTATGGTTGCCGGAGAGAAGACCTGCTGCTTTAATGATCGTTTTATTCTTCATACTCAAGAATTTTCCAAAGCACAAAGCCGGCGATCAGCCGGATATTGCCAAAATTCGGCATATCATTGGATTGATTTCGGCTCACTCGTGCTTGCATAAAAATACAAAAGCACAATTCTGACCGTTTATTTTATTATGAAAAAGCTCTTGCCCAAGCTCCTAGTTGTTTTGATATAGATTCTATTCTTTCATTAGCTAAAATCAATTTTTTAACACCGATTTGCTCCAAATCCTTAAGCAGGCGAAAATACAAACGTATTACTTCAATATTTTCCCCGGCTTTTTGTATTAATTCTTTTTTATCAATTCGTGAATTTGCACGATATATATTTGTAATCATTAGAGTTGCTTCTTTTTTTAACTCCTGCCCAATCGTATATTTGTATTCTCGCGAAAAATCTTTTGTTATTTGAAATATCAAAATTAATAACTCATAACTTACCTTGTATACCGGTAAATGATCATATCTTGCCATAAAAAAATAATAAAATTATTAAATAATCGAATCAATCCTTGAGGCATCGCACCGATAAACCGTAGCCCTTGACCGCATTATTGCGATTGACACCAGCATCAGACGAATTCAGATTGCGATACCAAGCATTAGAACCATTCTCAGATGACGACCAAAAGTAGCCGTACGCGCCACGATTGTAGAACGACCCATTGATAAGATGGTAGCCGGAGAGAAGACCTGCATAACCATACCCATCATCCCCATTCGGATCTGTCCCGATTCCATTCACATTATTAATTGCTTTGAGTTCAGTCCCCTCATTCGTTCCCCGATACCCAGTAGTACTAAAATTCTTCGGGAAAGTAGTATCGCATGACCCATTCCCTTCTATCTCACAAACAAACCTCTCCAAATCAGTCCATTCAAAATGATTAGGTATGTGCCAACCGTCCGGACAAATTCCTTGTGAACCGGAAGCGGTTGCGCCGTTCATGGCATCTTGCCAGTTGTATAGGTATCCCTCTTTTGGTTCCCAATTCGCATTGGCATCATCGTGCCCGCCATCTGCATCGCCGTAAGCTGCCGGCGGGGTGGTGTCGGCGTCGCCTGTACCATTGACGGCTGAACCGTCGGCATTCCGACTCACCATCAAATTCTGCGCCATCCAGCATTGATCTCCGATGAGTACAGTCTCATAGCTATTGCCGTCAATATCAGTTAATTTATCTGACCCACAAGTCCAACCATTATTAGTCCCCATACTAATACCTCCTCCGTTATAATCCATCTTCACCTGCTCCGCAGTCAAAGCATAATTATACATTTTAAAATCATCAATAAAGCCATTCATAAATACCAGACCATCTCCTCCTATTCCTAAACCGGATACATCAATTGCTGTATTAGTGGTAATTACGACATGGTGCCAATTATTATCCGGTAATGTTAATCCTTCTGTTCCATCTATATAATAAGTTGGCGAGCTAAAATTACCGGCACTAACTTTTCCGTTACTAATGCTAATAACATGGGATTCCTGCTGCAAAATTGCAACAGGATAAGAATAGGCAATATTCCCTGTCCACCAGAATGATACAGTATTGATATTCGTATTAGTATCCCCAATATCAATATAATCATCCCGCCCGTCAAACATTGCAGCGTGTTTATGTTTGCCGCCGTCACCCCATGACCAGAATGAATTTGAAGAGCTGGCGCATGTTCCGGTAGCGGTTACTAAACTAGTCCCTAAATTCAATGTGCCATGAAGAGAATTATCCGCATAATTATGAATAGTGGACCCCGAGCACTCATCAAATTTATAATGCGCCACCGGCTTGCCCCGATTGTAGTCCCAGGCGATTTGAGCCGGGGTGCGGGCGTAGTTGTAGATTTTTAAATCATCTATTTGACCATCAAAATGTTTTTGCATAGAACTGTTAAAATAATCAGCACCAACAAATGCCTGATCTACTGCAATATTTGAAGAAGTAGCATTTCCTCCTCCGGTAGTTACCACTATTCCATCAACTAAAATATCCATATAACCATCATAATACTTTCTTGCTACTACATAATGCCACTTATTATCATTATAGTTCCCAAAATAAAACAAATTGTCACTGCCACCTGATTCCATAGATAAGAAACTTATTGTTCCTGGAGCTAAATCAGAAATAACAATGCCCACTCGAAAGTCTCCAGATCCGCTATTTGTTTCACTGTATAAATAACCAGGGTTAGAAGAATTTGTTTTAAACCATGTAGAAATAGTATAAGATTCTGTGGTGCTTATTATTGGACTATCAACACCAACATAATCATCCACCCCGTCAAATTCGCAAGCTGTTCCGTATTTCCCAGGCTTTGTGCAGTCCATACCGGTATTATTCGCACCATCAACCGTTGTGCCGTTATTTCCATTACCCGATATATCATAAATAGTTTTTGCATCACCCTTGACCATCTCATCCATTTTAAGCTCAATTGTCGGCGGAGTGCAGGTGGCGGTATCACCCGGCACGCAATACTCCTTGCTCGCTCCGGTCGTAGTAGTCCCGTTGCTGTCGCGGCTGGCATCATTGCCGAATCCAGCAGCTACTCCGAAATTATATTCTGATTTGATCTCATATTCATTTAAAGCATAATTCCAGATTTTCACTTCATCTATTTTACCATTAAAATTTAAAGTATTATCGTCTCTTGCTCCAATTGTTGTATTATAACCCGAATCAGTAATTGTATAAGCGTTACTAGCTGTACCTGCTAATTCACCATTAATATATAAAGCAGCATTTAAACCGTCAGCTGTTCCAAGTACGTGATACCACTCGCCAGTACTAATAATTTTTTTTGTTTCTATTTCAATACCATTAAAGCCAACCCAAAATCTAAGAGTTCCATTGGGTGAAAAACCAAGAAGATATTCATATAAAAGTGCGTTTCTTTTCGCCAAAAGCTTATCTAAAGCATCTATGCTAGTTGCTTTAAACCACATACTTATTGATATTTGATTTCCGGAAAAATATATATCACCCAAATCAACATAATCATCCGTCCCGTCAAACTCCATCGCCCCGTTTAATTTCCCGCCTTTTTCCCACATCGAACTGGTCGCAGTCTGCGTTCCGGCTGTACCAGGATATGGAGTACCGTTATTGCCATATATACTGGAATCATGCACGACCGTTCCATAACCTTCATCGAATGAAAGATGCAGGACAGGAGATTTCCGCGCCGGCCCTCCGCCATTCATGTCTTCCAGGATTTGTTTTTGCGTGCGGGCGTAATTGTATATACGAACATCGTCGATTTTTCCATGAAAATATATATCTGCAGCATTTGTGTAATCACGTCCAATACGTAAATCATTAGTAGGTATAGAATAATTTCCTGTTAGTGAGTTTGCTAATATACCGTTTTTATACAACTTAAGGGTCGTACCGTCATAGCTCATAACGACATGTGTCCAAGTATTCAATGAAACCGTAGTGCTTATGGAAGTTTGCGCTGATGTTTCTCCGATAATTGCCGCAAGAGTAGTATTGCTTCCCCAAAAACGCAACACAAATCCCTTGGTAAAATTTGTACTCCAGGAAGAACAACCAAAAACCGCATCTCCTGATTGAGTATAAGTATCATGATATATCCAAGCCTCGACTGTAAAAATTTCACTTTTATGATCATCACTAGCAACTTGAACATAATCATTAACTCCATCAAAATCTAATCCATTACCATATCGCCCACCTATCCAAGAAGGGGAACTGGCCGCGCTTACAAATACCCCATCATTCCCATATCCACTAACATCATAAGTACTCGTTCCATTCATTTCATCCATCTTCAAATGTAATACCGGCCCGGGCGCCCATTCGTAGAGCTTTTTGACTTCTGACGGCGAGAGGGCGCGGTTGTAGATGCGGACTTCGTCGAGCTGGCCTTTAAACCCTTGTCCGCCGGATACCGTACCGCTTATTATTGAATTAGCGCTACTGAATGTTCCCGAGCCAAAAGTTTTATTATACTCATAAACTGTTCCATCGTAGCTTAGAATCATTTTTTGCTTTAAAACATCCCAAGAATAAGTAATAAAATGCCAATTCGTATCAGTTGTTATATTACTGACTGTCAAATCGCCAGCCACTGACCCAGAACAATCGATGTTATAAGAAAATCTTAGGGTGGTGTTTGTAACGAAATTAATGGAAACAACATCGCATCCGCCATTATTATATTCATAAAATCTATCACTACTGTCCGCACCGTTGGCTTTATACCACATAGCGATTGTACCGACTGTTTCATTCAAATACGTATCGCCGTTCGGCAAATCAATATAATCCCCTGCTCCATCCCCGATAAACCCATTCCCAAACTTCCCCGCGGTTGTACTGGCATCTCCATAATATGTCCCGTTATTCCCATTCCCGCTCGAATCGATCGCACCGCTGGTTGTCGCGGTTTCATCCATTTTCCAATACCCCACCAAGCCATCACTCATCCACTTATCGCTCTGAGAACCAAAAGAAACTGCCACACCAGAATTTGATTTTACACCCGCAAAACCGGCAGCATAATCTTGTTTGATTTGGTCGGCGGTGCGAGCGTAGGGGTATATTTTTACTTCATCAATGTTGCCATCCAATAAGTTACCAATTAGTGTTTGATGATTAGTATGATTAACATCACTTATCCAATTACCACTATTAGTGCCATTATTTACCACCAGATTCTCTTCATTTCCGTTTAAATAAATAATCCAAGAACTACCATTTGAAACAAGGGCTACATGATAAAATTTATTTTCTTCTAATTGAGTAGTTCCTCTAATATGGCTACCAAAACCACTCATTCCTGCTTGATTATAACCAACAGACAAATAATAATTTGTATCCTGATATATTTCAAAATCTAAATAACCCGCAAACTCTGGTGGTGCTCCAGAATACGTATGTCTAAATATTTTTTTATAACTGCCTAATGTATTAATTTTTACCCAGGCTATAATAGTTCCCTTATCAAGTGTTGTTAACATATCATCTTGCACCGAGACATAATCACTACCATCAAAATGCAAACATTTCCCACTTACACATTCTTCTTCATTTTTCCATGTAGCATCAGTTATTATTCCGTCAATTTTATTAGCACTCTCATCATGCGCCACCGTTCCGTAACCCTCATCAAAACTCCAGTAGCCGACCGGGCCGGGACCGGTTTCGGCAGTGCCTATGGCGCCGATCGTGTAGTTGCTGGCTTCGGTAGCAAAATCGCTGGCCGCAAAACCGTTCTCGGCTGATGCGTTGCCATAGTAAAAATAAATCGCCTGCTGGCCGGCATCAAAAATCGGGAAATTGATATGGATGACATTCGTCGCCGTGCGGCAGCCGGAGACAATGTAGTATGGCAAGACCTCGCCGTTTTCGCGAGTGAAACGAAAATCACCGCAGTCGGCCTGCATGCTGGTGGAGGCGGTGGCTGTGTCCAAAGTTACGGAAATATAGACATTATTTTCAGTACTGGTATTATTCGTCACCTGAATCGATTGGCGATACTGCCATGAATCGTTCCACCAGATAGCCTCGGCGATTTCTGGTTTATTATTATATAGAAAAAAACCAATACTAAAAACAAGTACTGCGAATACTATTATAATAATTTTTATTTTTGGTTTAATGTTTTTCATATTTTGATTATAAACATCCCTCCTATCGGGCACTTCCTTTTTTAACATCTTTACCTTTTTTCTTAGTCAAAAAATTTAAAATTACAGGTTGTTTATAAATTATAAATTATTTATATCTTTATCAGACCAAACCAAGATTAACCAATCCAAAATAAGATGCCACTAAAACTTGTCATCTCACTAATCCTTAACACAACGCACAGACATCCCATTTCCTTTATCAGTAAGATAACGAGCAATTCTATTTTCAGCATACCAAAAAGCATGAACCCAGGCATTAGGACTTAAACTGTTTGATGTCCAAATATATGCTCCTGTACCGCGCTGAAGAAAAGAAGTACCAGACTTAAAACCCGTTAAATATAGGCTAAAACCATAACCATCATCCCCATTAGAGGCTTCTGCTGCTCCATTTACATTTGTTATTGATTTAAGTTCTCTTCCTTCATTTGTTCCAATCCATCCGGTATTAGTAGAATAATCTTTGGGGAAAGTGGTATCACAGCTTCCATTGCCTTCTTGTTCACAAATATACCTCTCCAAATCAACCACTTCAAAGTTCGATGGAACATGCCAGCCGTCCGGACAAATTCCCTGGGCGCTCGTTGCCGTGGAGCCGTTCATAGCGTCCTGCCAATTATATAAATATCCTTCTTTTTCTTCCCAATTCGCGTCCGCGCCGTCATGCCCGCCGTTCGTATCGCCGTAGGCCGCGGGCGGAGTGGTGTTGCTGTTTCCGGTGCCGTTTACAGCGCTACCATCAGCATTTCGGCTTACCATTAAATTCTCTGCCATCCAGCACTGAGTTCCTAATAGTACTGTAGGATAAGTATTACCATCAATATCCTGAATAGTATGAACACCACAAGTCCAGTTAAATGTAAGGGTTGAACCGCTTGTAGCTCCGGAATAACCGAAACCAAGAGAACCACCGGAGAAATCTGTGATTACCTGTGTGGTAGTTAATTCATAATTATATAATTTTAATTCATCAAGCTGTCCGACAAAATAACCGCTTGCTATGCGGCCAACATCCAGATTATTCGCATCAATTGCCGTAGCAGTGGTTACTAGTACATGATGCCAGGCAGTATCAGGAAGGGTCTCTTTATTCTCTCCGTCAATATAAATAGTCGGAGAAGAAAAGCCATTAGCAGTGATCTTGCTATCATATATACCGATTGTATGCGTACCGCCATCCAGATCAATAATATTTTGATACATATAATCCTGTTTTAACCAAAAAGAAACAGAATTAATATTTAAACTGATATCACCAACATCAATATAATCATCCAGTCCATCAAAATCTCCACTACTATTTCTCTTCCCGCTTCGTCCGTTATACCAGAATGAATTCGAAGAACTGGCACAAGTGCCGGTGGTTGTCACGCCGCTTGCCCCCAAAACCAAAGCCCCATGATTGCCGTTCCCGAATTCGTCATGAATCACTGACCCCGCACACTCATCAAACTTCCAATGCGCAATTGGTTTGCCTTTGTTATAGTCCCAGGCGACTTGAGCTGGAGTGCGGGCATAATTATAGATTTTTAGATCATCAATTACACCATTATAATCATTCATTAAACCTTCTCCAATTTCTATATACCTAGTACCATTATAAATAGATAATTGAGAAATAAAATCGCCATCATCATTTTTTAAAACACCATTTTTATAAACATTAAATACTCCATTATCATACTGCACAACTACATAAGTCCATTTATTTATCTCCAAATTAAAATCTGTTGTTACTTGTTCTTCGTCTCCAGCGCCATTATTTGAAATTTGCAACTCTATTTCATCAACATCCAAATTTATTCTCCATTCTTTTTGTGTTGCCCAATCGGTTTTTGAAAAAAGATCCGTTGATCCATCCAAAATATTTGGTTTTAACCAAAAACTCCAAGTCATTGAATTTGAACTGTCGAAATCTTCTATCCGAACCCAATCATCCACTCCATCAAACCCCAAAGCACTGCCGATTATCCCCTGAACATGTCCACCATTAGTTGATGTTGCCATGTTCATTAATGTCCCATCATTCCCATTACCCGAAGTATCATAAGCCGTATCCCCACTCTTCTTATCCATCTTCAACTCCAAAACCGGCGGACTGCACTTACTCGTATCTCCCGGCACGCAATATTCTGTTGAAGCGCCGGTCGTAGTAGTACCGTTATCATTCGCTGATTTATCTATACCGCCCATTATAAAAGCCGAGCTGGAATTATATTCTTGTTTTATTTCGTCTTCATTCAAAGCGTAATTCCAAATTTTTAATTCATCAACTTGACCTCCAAATTGATTATTGTATGTACCTCCACGCCTTCCTATGTGCCATGGTTGACTATTCGTAGTGTCACCAAGAGCAGAAGTGTATGGCGTACTACTACTTAATACTCCATCAACATACATAGTCATCGTTTTATTTTCTCCATTATGAACACATAAAATATGGTGCCATTCATTATCATTCAAATCAGTTTGCTCAGAACGTACGGGAGTACTATTGCTTCCGTCATATCGATTACAATATAATTGCCCAGGCATACCGGCAAAACGCCTATTACGCAAAACAAAGGTATAACCCCCTGATCCTCCGGACCATTTTTCAATAATCGCAGCTTCATTCGGTTTAGAACCACCATTGCCGGCATATTTCACCCAGACAGACACAGCGAAGGAATCAGTACCCCAAAAATCATAAAAATCTTCATCTGACGCATCAATATAATCATCTATTCCATCCAACTCCATTCCTCCATTAATTTTTCCGTTCTTGCTCCATACAGAGCTGGTTGCTGTATTAGCTCCTCCAACCCCACAAAAAACCGTCCCGTCATTCCCATAGACAGAAGAGTCATGCGGGGTTTCGCCATATCCCTCGTCAAAAGAAAGATGCAAAACCGGATATTTACTCGCCCTGCCGCCATTTCCGCCCGAGGCGGATCCAGACATGTCTTCAAGGATTTGTTTTTGTGTACGGGCGTAGTTGTAGATTTTTACATCATCAATAATACCTTTAAAATAAAAATTATCATCAAATGGTTTTCCTATTCTCATTGTTAAAAATCCGGTCCAAGCTAGAGTGGCATCAACTACGCTATTATCCAAAACGCCATTAATATATAAACTCACTGTTTTACTATTTTCATACAATGCTGTAACATAATACCATTTGCCTGTATTAAAAGTGTTATTGCTATATAAATTAACATTACCACTGTCTAATTGCCAAAGTATTTGATTATTTGATTGTAGTAATCTATAAGAACTATGACTTTGACCAGCAATTAATCCGGTTTGAGCTGTAATATCATCAAAATTAACCCAGACAGATATTGTAAAATTGTCGTTTTCGTCAAAGGCATACAAAGAGGCGTCTGCATTAACATAATCATCCACGCCATCAAAATTCAAAGCACTTCCATATTTCCCGCGAGTCCAACCACTGTTCGTGGAAGTTGCCATATAGATAAGCGTTCCATTATTCCCATACCCACTAGAATCATGAGCCGTTACCCCGCTCTTCTCATCCATCTTCAAGTGAAGTACCGGCCCCGGCGCCCATTCGTATAAATGACGGACTTCTCGGGGAGATAAAGCACGATTATAGATACGGACTTCGTCGATCTGACCGATATAATATGGCGGGCCTTGCATATCACCAATATGCATTGAATTACCAATTATTGCTGTTTCCGTAATAATAACTATATGGTGCCAATTATAGTCATTCACTGATGTTATGGCTATCCCGTCTATATAAACTAGTGAATTAATATTTCCTGTAGTTATATGATAGTTTGAAATCTCGACATGATCTAATGAAGACGGAAAAAAAAAGAAATAATTATTCGTTAAATTGTCGGCTTTTAACCAAAATGAAATTGTTCGGATATCGTTGTTTAGCGAAAAATCAACATGATCGCCAAACCCATCAAACACTCCCCCATTCCCAAACTTCCCCGCGGTTGTGCTGGCATCTCCATAATATATTCCATCATTCCCATTCCCGCTCGAATCAATTGCCCCGCTCGTGGTCGCGGTTTCATCCATTTTCCAATACCCCACCAAGCCATCCGAGAGCCATTTGTCCGAAGCGGAGCCGAATGTCGCCGACACGCCGGTATTGGACTTCATCCCTGCCAATCCGGCGGCATAATCCTGCTTGATTTGGTCGGCGGTGCGGGCGTAGGGGTAGATTTTTACTTCGTCGATATAGCCGCCAAAATATTGATTGTTTGAAAAACCTATTATCGTGCTTGTCGCATTAATCGCGGTAGCGGTTGTTATCGCGATCATATACCAAGCATTTGCCGTCATATCGCTTTTAACCGTGCCATTGACATAAATCGTCGAGGAACTAAAGCCGGATGCGCTGACAATTCCATTGCTTGCCGATATTCGCGCCACATCGTTTAGTTTAAGAAAACTTGCAGTTGTAGTCGTGGCCTTGACCCAAAAAACAACCGTATTCACAACTGGAGTTGTGGCGGAAATCATTACCTTGTCATTTATTCCATCAAACCCCAAACACTCCCCCACCACACACTCACTCTCATCTTTCCAAGTTGCCCCGGTAATTGTACCGTCATTGCCCTGCCCAGATTCATCATGCGCCACCGTTCCGTAACCCTCATCAAAACTCCAGTAGCCGACCGGGCCGGGACCGGTTTCGGCAGTGCCTATGGCGCCGATCGTGTAGTTGCTGGCTTCGGTAGCAAAATCGCTGGCCGCAAAGCCGTTCTCGGCTGATGCGTTGCCATAGTAAAAATAAATCGCCTGCTGGCCGGCATCAAAAATCGGGAAATTGATATGGATGACATTCGTCGCCGTGCGGCAGCCGGAGACAATGTAGTATGGCAAGACCTCGCCGTTTTCGCGAGTGAAACGAAAATCACCGCAGTCGGCCTGCATGCTGGTGGAGGCGGTGGCTGTGTCCAAAGTTACGGAAATATAGACATTATTTTCAGTACTGGTATTATTCGTCACCTGAATCGATTGGCGGAATTGCCACGCATCATTCCACCAAGTGGCTTCAGCCGCTTTTGGCTGATTAAAAAATAAAAAAACGCCTATGGTCAAAACAATCATTAAAACCACAGAAAGCAGAATCCCTCCGATCCGGCGGGTAAACTTAAAATTTAAAATTTTATCTTTAAACATGGGGTAAAATTTTAATAAAATTAATTTTTTTCCTTACTTCGCGCAGCGGAAACCGATATTGCCGGCTGCTTCTATCGGGCTATGGGACAAATCCAGGTCATAGAGGGCATTGGCGCCGCGGACAAATCCCCTGAGATAGCTGTCGGTAGAGCTGGCCATGCCGGTCTTGATGCGGCCGATGCCGTTTTCGGAAGTATAATAATACGGAGGATTGATATTGAGTCCTTGATAATTGTTAATCTCGAAATATTCCTGCCAGTCATCCGATGCCGGCTGCATTAATGTCGCGCTCGGCATGGTATAATCCGTCCATTCTGCTGCGCCGCCCGCGAAATCATAAATCTGACTGCCGTTTTCCAGAGTGAATACGATGCTATTATCGGTTGACGACGAAATTGCTTCGCTGTCGCCCGCCATGACAAAAGTAGATAATTGCAATCCTTCGGCTGCGGCATCTATGTCATTTTCATTGTTTCTGATAATATTTTCAGCAATGGTCAGCCATTCATTTTCACTGATTAAATGATACCCCTCGCCTTCTGCCTGGCAGACCAAAGAAGCTTCGCCTTGAGTAATGTAAGTATGGGGATTAGAATTCGGAATTTGGAATTCGGAATTTGGAATTTGCGCTTCATAAGCGCCCACGCAGAAACCAGGCATAGTGCCGTATTTGGACGAACCGGGAACCCAGACATATCCGTTTTCGCAATATCCGGCAAAAGCTCCGGCCACAACCGTGCCTTCCACTCCCATATCGCCCATGGTCTCATCAACCGCCATATCCAAAGCGCTGCCGCAGCCGGAACCGGAACAGACCATCAGCCGGCCGTCTATGCTCATCTCGCCCACTACGGCTACTTTTCCGGTTTCGGCAATATTTACGATAGACACTCCGTCAGCCTGGAAATCAGCCACGTCTCCGGAGCCTTTCTGATTTACTACCAATGCTGTTATTTCGGTATTTTCCAGAGTCTCAATGTCAAACACGGCTACATCAGGCTCTTCTGCGGTTTCGCTTTCTTCTGTAGATGAAGCATTTTCAGCTTCATTGCTCATGGATTCTGAATCGAAATCCGGAATGACAACGGAGATAGGCCTTAATTTTATGTTTCCGTCGGCGGTTACCATGAATGGCTGTACTTCATGGGAACTGGAACCGATATTTGATAATTGATCATTGATTATCGATAATTTACTGAAAATCGAAGATTGAGAATCGAGAATCGAATCTATATCGCCTTCTATAATGCTTACTCTCGAGCTCAAATCATCGATAGCTGTCGCCATCATTGTCAGCTCTCCTGTAATATTGTTCATTTCTACGCTTAAAACAGAATCAAGCATCGCAATCTGCTCATCTACCACCGCCCTGGTGGCTGAAGCGATATTGTAATCCTCAATGGCATTTTCAAGCATGATAGCCACTTCATCTTCAATCTCCATATTGGCAATACGCTCAGTAATGGCAGATTCCACCATTTCTACGGTTAAGGATTTATTGCGGCGGGAAATCAATACTTTAATTTCACCTTTTGCTACATTTACGTTTATTTGGTCATTAGTGCTTGTTGCTTGATTATTGTTTGTATCTTGTATCTTGTTGCTTGTATCTTCTGAAGCGAATGCTTCCAGCGCTACACCTACAGTCGGATCTCCGGCTTCGGCGCGCATTACGCATCCTTTATTGTTTTCAGCAGAAGTCAGGGAGTCTCCGGGTCGGATATCGCCGTTCTCGGCGCTGACGCAGGCCGGAACCTGCCCGAGCATGCCGATAATCTTATAATTTTCATTGTTTATATAGCTTTCTTGTGCATTTCCTACGATAGAAGGATCGGTAGAAACTATTCCCATCACATTGCTGTCCGAACCTCTGTCGCATCTTTTTACTGTATTTTCACGGGTTACATCTATGCAAACCACTTCTCCGGATTTCAAATCCTTGTCGGATGCATAGAAATACTCGGCATAGTCGGCGCCGCCGCCGTTGAAGCTGCCGTCGGCATAAACCTGGCCCGAGCCATTGACTCGGAATATTGATCCGCCGGTGCCGGTAGCGACAGTGAAGACATTATCGGTAACGCCGGCGGCGCTATCATATATCGCCAGCATGGCATTCGGACTGGAGGTGCCGATGCCTACTGCGTTATCAAAAGTATTTACATATAAAACATCGTCAATGGTGGTAGTGCCGGTAATTATCATGGCATCATCCACAACCACATCCCCGAGGTTGGCAGCCGATAAGGTTAAGCTTAGATTTTCCCAAGATGAATCAGTGCGGATATATCCCGGGCCGTCAAAGAGGATATTGCCGGCCGTATCATTGGTCATGAGCAGGTCATAAGCGACGCTCACATCGCCGGCCGAACCGAATGTTACAGGATTATTGAAGATGGTATTGGCTCCGGATATGGTTACAACATCGGTGCCGTTGTGGTTCAGATTCAATATATTGCCGTCTCCGTCCACGCGGATATCCAAGCCTCCTCCTGAACTGGCGGTAGAAGAAGCGTTGTAGATATAAGCCAGATAATCATTGGTATTGTCATTAAAAATAGTAAATTGATAATCCGGACTGATATCGCCCAAGCCGATATTTCCGTTTTTTGCGATGTAGAAAAGCGACTCACCGGTAGACGAGGCGATGTTCATAATAGGAGCGCCGGCTGTTCCTTGTACTGTTAATGTTGTTAGCGGCGAAGACGTGCCGATGCCTAAATATTTTGAGCTCAAGTTGCCGTATATCAAATCTCCGATATCCAGCTGGCTTGACCCTGCGGCTTGAGGCGCATTAATATCATAGCCGATAATAATATTATTGCTTCCGGTAGTAATATTATCTCCGGCACCATATCCCAATAATAAATTATTTGATCCGGTGGAAAGACCATAACCGGATCTATAACCGAATAAAGTATTATTATCATTAGAAGTCCCGGCAACGCCATATCCGGCCTGATAACCTACTATGGTGTTTTGGTCGGCGTTAGTATTTCTATAACCTGCCGAATGTCCGATAATTACATTGCTTGAACCGGTAGCGCTATTGTAAAGCGCTTCGTATCCAAGAACAATATTTGAAGAACCTGTGGTATTATTTCGAAGCGCAACTCTGCCGATAGCCACATTATTACCTCCGGTAGTATTTTCTCTCAGTGAATTTATACCAACCGCCACATTGCCCTCTCCCGATGTATTCATTCTGAGCGCGCTATTTCCAAGCACTGAATTGTAATCACCGGTAGTCAGGGAAATACCCGAATCCCAACCGAATATAGCATTTGAATCCGCTGTTGTTAAAGTAAAGTTTCCGGCGCCTCCGGCAAACACATTATACGTACCAAATCTGTGCAAGAACGGCTTATCTCCCAGATAAATGACTCCTGATAATTCATTGGAAGTAGATGCTGTATTTTGCAACCTTAAATTACCGGTTAATTCAAGCTGTTCAATTGGTGTAGAGGTGCCGATTCCCACATTGCCGTTAGCATCAATAAATAAAGCGTCATTTCCGGTGCCGATGGTGGTGGTGGCCGAGCCCAGGGTTAAGGCTCCGTTAGCATCGACTGTAAAATCAACATAATTGCTGGCGTCATAAGCAAGCCTGAGCTGCGAACCGGTTGAAAGAATAGTCAGGGCGGTTGCCGGAGTGGTGGTGCCGATGCCCAATCGGTTATTCGTATCATCCCAGAACAGATTGGCGTTGTCCTGCTGCATCGCGCCTCCAGTTCCGGCAAAGAAAATGGAGCCCAAAGTCGCGTCGGTATCGGTCGTGCCCATGGTGAACTCATCCAAGTTCAAACTGCTGCCAGTCAAAGTCAGGCCCGTACCAGCCGTAAACGCGCCCTGGATATTGACCCATTGCCCGCCGGAGCTCTTGACCTGCATATTGCCGCCGTAATCGCGGAAGCCGTAAGAAGATGTTGCATCGGTAAATCCTGAAACATTCGGGACAAAATTCAAATATCTGTCTACGCCGGTGATACCAATATTCTTTCCCAAGGCAATATTCATTCCTGTGCCTAAAGTGCTGGTGCCCATCATTATATTACCATCGCTATTGATATAAAATACGCTTTGGGGAGTCGCACCTTGATAAGCGCGGATGTCCACAATCGGGACTCCCCCCCCGTTATTGCCGATTATCCCGAATGTAGCGTTGCCGTTATTCATGCCGATATAATTAAACGGATCGTTTATTCTTACCTTATTATTGCCGCCTCCGCCATTATTACCTGCCCACAAGATATTGCCAACGGTTAAATCATACATCGGGCTGGATGAACCTATGCCGACATTCCCGCCGTCCAGAATGGTGAATACTTCGCTAGCGCCGTCAAAAACATTCAACAAATCTCCGGTGCCGGACTGGGTGACTGTCAAAGCGGTTACAGCTCCGCCGTAATCTGTGTCATTGGCATCAACAGTCAAACGATTATTTTCGATAAATTTATTTCCCGTACCGGCGTCGCTGACTTTGCCTGCATGATCCTGGTAATTATTACCGATAAAAGTATTGTTATCCGAACCGCTGATTATCTCAATGGCGTCGCCGGTGCCGCTTATGTCTGAAAATATATTATTGGAAATAATATTATCAGACATGCCGTTAAGATACATGGCGGAATACGAGCCATCACCGCCATTTTCTTTGAAAATATTCCCGTTAATCATATTATATCGAGCCATCCCTCCGTCAGAATAAATGCCGTATTGCGCATTATTGAATATGTTATTATTGCTGAAAACAGATTGGAAAAAACCGGTAATACTTATAGCGTCTATATTGCCATAAAGATTATTATCTGTTACTTTGATATTTTCACAATTTGCTCCCGTACAATCAATGCCAAGGGAACTGGAGGAAATAATGTTTTGAGATATATAAGAATTATCGCCATTAATGCTGATTGCTATTAAGGAATTATGGATATCGTTTGAGGCGATATAGTTATATTCACCGCCCATTCCAAGAGATATACCATAAAAAGATGCATTTCTAATAACATTCGAAACTATTCTGTTTTTTTGAGAATAAATATATAAGCCCGTATCAGAAATACCGTCCATAATATTATTTATAACTTCATTATCATTAGATCCTGTTTGAAAATTAACACCTTTACCAGTTGTTAAACCGTCAATTATTGCTGCTATCCTGGAATATTGCAATTTATTATATTGCGAATAATTCTCAAAACCTACAGCTAATCCTTTTATGTTATGAATATAAAGATTATCCAGAGTGGATGTGGAAACATTGTCAAAATAAACAGCGTAATGATTTTTTGAAGCGCTTTGATTGGCGCTATTGCCGTCAATTGCCAATTTAGTAACCACAAAATTACTTTGCAAAATATCTCCCCTGATAATTTGAATGTCATAGTTAAAATTACTCTGCAGTTTAATCACAGTCGCATCTCCGGCGCCCATCAAAGTAGTGCTGGTTGCCATGCGAATCGCATAAGTCGCATAAGTTGAAGTACCGACATTATAAGTACCCTCCATCAAATAAACCAATCCTCCGGTTCCGCTGTTATAAGCAGCGGCAATAGCCTGATTGATCTCGGCTTCGTCATGCGTGCCGTCGCAGACATAGTCGGCCTTTTCCTTGTTCGGCGAATCATTGGCCGCCACTATCTTGGAAGCCGTAGTCCTGTCCGCCTGCCATTTTGATCCGGTATAGACATAAACCTGGTCCTGATCCGTTCTGTAAAAAACCTGGCCTTCATTCGGCGCGCTCGGGAAGGCTCCTCCGCCGGAAATGGTCAAACTCGGAATAGTGGTAGTAGAGATATTGGAAGCGGTTAAAGTGCCGTCCAGACTTACATCCCCGTCCTCATCGACCGAGAACCTGTTATTGTCGTCGCTGGTGCCAACCTGCAATAAGACCTGGTTGGCGGCCGGCGAATCCTTGTAAATTGATAATAATTTGGAGGGAGTGGTGGAGCCGATGCCGATATTTCCGTTAATATCCATAGCCAGATAAGCATTGGTGCCGACAGTCTGGCCAAGTCCAAGTTTAAAAATGTCATCCGTATCATCCAGTCCCAGATAATAATCATAAGCATTGCCGTCATAAATCAAAGAAGTATCCTCGGCCAGACCCGAACCGATAACCACCTGCGAACCGCCGGTATTAGAACCGCTGATCTGGATGTTTCCGCTGAAGTTAGCGGACAAGCTGACATAGGTATCCATGTCGTATGACAATCGAAGCTCGTTGTTCGTACCGAATATATCAAGCATGGCCTGCGGGCTGGATGTGCCGATTCCCAATCGGTTATTCGTATCATCCCAGAAAAATTTCGCATTATCTTGTTGCATGACGCCTCCAGTTCCGGCAAAGAAGATGGAGCCCAAAGTCGCGTCGGTATCGGTCGTGCCCATGGTAAACTCGTCCAGATTCATGGTATTGCCGGATAATGTAAGTCCGGTGCCGCCCTGCAGATCGGTGGAAGTAATCGCGATAGTGGATGATGCGACAACTACTCCGCCGGATACATAGAAGAAGCCGGTAGAACTGTTGAAGTTGCCTCCGAGTCCGCCATAGGTAAGTCCCACAGGAGCGCCTTGCCAGGTGCCGCCGGTAATTACGCCGGAGGCATTGATATTAATATTATCGCCAATTGAAAGCAGGCTGTTTGGGGTAGATGAGCCGATGCCGACATTCCCGCCGTCCAGAATAGTGAATACTTCGGTTGAACCATCAAAAATATTCATGATGTCACCAGTACTTTGTTGAGTGAGACTAACCAAGGCACCGGTTGTTGAAGCGGTAACATTAAGAATGTCAAAGGATTCTTGTTTACTGGTTTTAATAGCTAGACGGTTCGAATCAAGATATCTGGTACTTGCACTATTGTCAGTTATAAAATTAGTGGTGCCTAAATATCTATTACCTGACAAAATATTTCCCTCTGAAGAGGCGGCAATATAAATAGCTGGAGCGGTACCGCCATCATCACTAAAAATATTATTGGATACTACATTATTATTTCCACCAGGCATACGAAGTCCGCCGGCAGTACCATCACCCTTGCCATTATTCAAGAATATGTTACCGTCGACAATATTGTGTTGGAACCATGATGAATAAATGGCCCAACGATAATTTTCAATAAATCTGTTATTCGTAATTACTGAATAACCCCAATCACCGTCGAAGCCTCCGTTGCTAGCACCAGTGAAGTAATTACCGGTAACGGTATTGTAATAATTATCACCAGTTAGAGGTACAATATGACGGCTATTATCTATAAAATTACTATCGCTGATTAAATTGTAAATAGAATCATTGGTAAGAAAAACAGCATAACTATCATTATCATTAAAGTAAGATTCTAGCACTGAGTTATAGGAAGAATTATTGAACACTAACGCATAATTATCAGAATTTATTACTCGAATTTCTTTAAGTATATTGTTACTAGAATTAATAAAATACAAGGAAGAATTATCAATATCATTATATGTGACATTCTCAATAGTAATATAGCTACTTGAGGCAAAATATGATCCATGACCGAAGCTGTTGTTGTTTTTATTGCCCTCAATAAATAAATTAGAAATCTTAATATATTCATTACCGTTAGTAGTATCAGCATTTATGAAAATTGTTGAATTAGCATTATTGGCCAGTCTTAAAATCGTAGAAGAAGCCCCCGCACCTTCAATCCAAACATTACTTGGAATGGTGGTAGTGGCAGTAATATTGTAAGTACCGGCCGGTAAAAATACTTTACCGCCTCCGGCAGGAAGGGCGTTGATAGCGGCTTGGATGCCGGTACTGTTTTGCGCGTAGGTTGTGCCGTCAACAATAATCACATTATCCCATTCGGGGTGAATTTCTGTAGCACCAATAAACAAAGAACCTACAGTAGTAGTACCGGTAATATAAGCGTCTCCCGTTACCGCAAATTTTGCCATGGGAGAAGAAGTGCCGATACCTACGCGGTCATTATAAGCGTTAATATACAAAGTATCAGCAATAGTTGAGGTGCCGGTTAAAGTCGTTTGATCATCCAGAATGATATAACCTAAGTTAGCAGCGCTTAAAGTTAAATCTAAATCTTGCCAAGCTGATTGAGTATTAATATAACCCGGTCCATCAAAGGTAATATTTCCGGCAGAAGCATTGGCCATAATGAGGTCGTAAGCGAGTGTAACATCTCCGATAGAGGTAAAGTTAACCGGATTATTAAAAGTAGTCTGCGCACCGGTCACGGTTACCATATCAGATCCATTGTGATTTAAATTCAAAATCTCACCGTCACCATCAACGCGAATCTTTAAACCTCCGCCCAAGCTGGCCGTAGAAGAAGCATTATAAATATAAGCTAAATAATCATTCAAATCATCATTAAATAAGGTAAATTGATAAGCGGGGGTAGATGTCCCTATTCCAAGCCTGTTATTCGTATCATCCCAGAACAGATTGGCGTTGTCCTGCTGCATCGCGCCTCCAGTTCCGGCAAAGAAAATGGAGCCCAAAGTCGCGTCGGTATCGGTGGTGCCCATAGTGAATTCATCCAGATTTATGGTATTGCCGGACAATGTAAGTCCGGTGCCGGCATTCAAGTCGGTATTACCGATATAAATGGTAGATGTAGCTATAGTTGTACCGCCGGCAACATAAAGATATCCGGTAGAACTGTTGAAGTTGCCTCCAAGTCCGCCATAGGTTAATCCGACAGGAGCGCCCTGCCAGGTGCCGCCGGTAATTACGCCTGAGGCATTGATATTAATATTATCGCCAATTGAAAGCAGGCTGTTTGGGGTAGATGAGCCGATGCCGACATTGCCATTTTCTAAAATTGTAAATAAATTGCTTGCATCTGAATTATAATAATTTACTAAAGCATTATTCCCATTAGAAGCGCCCCAAACCGTCAATTTAGCATCTGGTGTTGTAGTGCCGATTCCCAAATAACCATTTTCATTTAAACGCATCCATTCAGTAAGATTTGATGAATTATTTTTAGTAGAAAAAGTAAGCGCTGATGCCGGTGAAGCATATGAAGCATCTATTAATAAAGAGGCGATTTGAGCAGTAGATGTGGCGCTTGATGTTGCTGTACCGTGAGCATTAATAAATTCACTTTCAAATAATAATCCCGATCCAATTCCATTTTCAGCAACCGAATTGCTCATATGAGTAATTTTAAATATATTTGAAATACTGGAAGAATTAAGATCGATAATATTTGCGGAAAGAACCGGACTATTAGTATCACTTGATGTGGCAAGTTTAATAAAAGCGCTATCTCCCTGAGACAATAAACCATTTTCACCAAGATTGAGACCGCCCATTACATAAAGATCTGTGTTGATAATCGCATCACTAGCCACATGAAGAGTATCAACATTTATTGTTCCTGCATACATATTACTCACTTCTAATGCTCCAATATCATAAATCGATAATGAATCATCAGAACCGCTAACGGCATAAAGATAACGTCCGCTCAAAAATATTTCTGCTGAAACAATGCCAATCTCAGTTATATATCGTGGATTAATCGGATCTTTAATATTCATAATTACTATTTTATTAGAAGCTATTACATATGCATAATCTCCTTCAACCACTACATCATTTCCGTTTGTAAACTCTGTTCCCGTAGGACCAGTTGTGGATGTGGCTATATATGGATTTTTAGGATTTGATACGTCTATTACCGTAAATCTTCCGGTATCCCAAACTGATCCATAAATATAATTTCCTTTTTTATCAATTCCATTAAGACAATCGAGCCTGGTAGCATCAACAAGATGCGCATCACGAACTAAATTGAATGGATCAGAAATATCCATAATAGTAAGCGCGTTAGCATTACAATTAGCAATATAAGCATGGCTTCCATCCACTATTACATTCTGTGGATCGCCTATATTGGTTCTATATTCTGATATCATTTTGGGATCTGAAGGATCTGAGATATCAAGAGCGGCAAAAGTATCGCGACCGGCAGCAACCACATAAAGATATTTTCCGGAAATAGCAATACCTTTTGCGCCAGCTATCATACTGGTAGCTCCCGTAACATAATCAGGATATCTTCCCACAAGCATTGGCGCAGCCGGATTTGAAACTTCAAATATAGAAACCGCACCGGTGGTTACTCCGTCACTAGGCAAATAAGCATAATTACCAACCACAACAGGTTTGCGCGGTGAAGATATTGTAGACCATGTTTGAGAAGTAGAAGCTATAAATATTGGATTTGACGATGAGGCTACGTTAAATATTGAAATGCCACTCTTACCACTAACATAAGCATAATCTTTAACTACATAAATACCATTAGCATTATCAATATTAGAAGACTGTATATATCCAACTCGACGAGGATTAATAACCCCACCGGTAAAAGTAGTTAAACCATTTTTATCTATCTGCACATAAGAGTTGCCGGATGAACTGGCAATATTCAAAATACCATTTCCGACTGTGCCTTCAACCGTTAAAGTATAAAAAGGAGTAGTAGTGCCGATTCCCAATCGGTTGTTCGTATCATCCCAGAACAGATTGGCGTTGTCCTGCTGCATCGCGCCTCCAGTTCCGGCAAAGAAGATGGAGCCCAAAGTCGCGTCGGTATCGGTCGTGCCCATGGTGAATTCATCCAGATTTATGGTATTGCCGGACAATGTAAGTCCGGTGCCGGCATTCAAGTCGGTATTACCGATATAAATGGTAGATGAAGCCACAACCACTCCGCCGGAGACGTAGAAGAAACCGGTTGCGGAATTGAAATTCCCGCCCAATCCGCCATAGGTAAGACCAACTGCGTCGCCCTGCCAGGTACCGTCTGTAATACGACCATTGCTGTCAACTAAAAATTGACTGGAGCTGGTAGCCCCGACAGTAAGCATTGCGCCAAAAGTAGTTGTACCAACTGTTAAGTTGCCGCCAAAGTAACCGTCGCCATAAGCTGAAAAACTACCATCGGATTTTATACCACCCACACCAACATTAAGACCATTACCAATATAAAGATTATTATCAATATAGGCATTTTCTGAAACATTAATATAATTAGTAGCAATATTACCAATGTTAGCAGCCGGAGCGCTGATGCCTGTAATATCAAATATTTCTAAATCATCTCCAATAGGTCCTGAAACAACATAAGCATATTTACCATTAACAACAATATCCCAGGCATAATCAGCTGTAGCAAGTGAACCAATACTGGATGGATTGGTTGAACTTGCTATATCAAATATTTCAACCTTATTACCTCCGGTTGATAACGATGTATAAGCATAATTACCGGCCACCCATATTCCCCTGATTGATCCGGTGGTATTTAACTCACTAACCACAGTCATGTTAGTTGAACTCGAAATATCAATAATATGAAAATCATTTCCAGTACTTTCTGTACCAAAATAAGCATACCGACCAGAAACATATATATCAGCTCCATTACCACTACTAGTATTTAACCCATCTAATAAAGTTGGATTAGTTGGGTCAGAAACATTAAATACCTCTAAATTATAAGAATTGGAATTAGAAACTACATAAGCTTTGTTATTGACTACCCAGATAGATTTGATAGCATCATTTGCGGTTACCGAAGTACCTCCAAGTCTTACTGCGTTTAACGGATCTGATATATCGTATATTTCAAAACCTCCTGTTTTAAGCGAACCAAGATACAAATACTTACCAGAAATATAAATACCACCGACATTTGTAGCACCAAGCTCAATTCCACCCACATCACTAGGGTTATAAGGATCTGATATATCAAAAATATGAACATCATCATCTGAAGCTGAACCACCAACTACATAAGCATAAGTACCAGATATTCTAATACCATAAGCACTAACTCCGGTTCCGATAGTGGTGCTAGCTATAAAGATCGGATGACTTGGATTAGTAATATCGACCACACTTAAATAATTAGCAGAAACCACATAAGCATAATTATCCTTTATCCACAACCCCCTACCATCATCACCTAAATTTACACCGCCCAATTTAATAGGAGTTCCTTCGGTTTGTAAAAAATTACCGTTATTTAACACCAATTTTTCACTAGGGCTAATAGTACCAATACCGATATTATCATATTCATTAACAAAAAATATAGATTCACCTGTCGAAGAGGCGATATTCAATATACCCTGCCCGACTACACCCTGAATTGTTAATGTTTGCTGCGGTGAAGAAGAACCGATTCCCAATCGGTTATTCGTATCATCCCAGAACAGATTGGCGTTGTCCTGCTGCATCGCGCCTCCAGTTCCGGCAAAGAAAATGGAGCCCAAAGTCGCGTCGGTATCGGTGGTGCCCATAGTGAATTCATCCAGATTTATGGTATTGCCGGACAATGTAAGTCCGGTGCCGGCATTCAAGTCGGTATTACCGATATAAATGGTAGATGTAGCTATAGTTGTACCGCCGGCAACATAAAGATATCCGGTAGAACTGTTGAAGTTGCCTCCAAGTCCGCCGTAGGTTAATCCGACAGGAGCGCCCTGCCAGGTGCCGCCGGTAATCGTACCGGCCGCATTGATGTTTATATTATCACCTATTGATAACAAATTATTCGGAGTTCCTGATCCGATGCCCACATAGCCATTAGGCGCGATAAATATAGTGGAGGTGCCCGATACGGTAGTTCCGCCTGTTTTGTAATACGTGATATATCCGGCCGTGCTTGATTCGTTGGTTCCGGCACCAACAGGAGTACCCCATTCTAATTTATTGTTAGATCCCATCATCAATGCCTCCCCGTCCGCTCCGGCAGTAGTCGGAAGTATCCATGTAAAATTAGATCCTAATGTGGTGCTCGCTTTGAAAGCGACATAATTGTGCCCGCTGCCTTCCTGCTCATAGAATCTGAGTTCGTTCTGATTGAGCACTCCTAAATTGCCTCTGACATCCAGCTGGTTGATAGGCGAGCTGGTGCCGATGCCGACAAAACTTGAATCAGCCAAATATATGCTGGTTGTGGCTTTGATGGTATTGGCATCAGACCAATAGGTAATGTTATTAGCTGTTCCTGTTATGGTTGACCATGTACCGCCTACGACATTTACAACGCCGTTCCAGCCGGATGAATTCTGATTGGTGCCGCCCCTGCTTGTCGCCAGATATTGTTCGCCGGCCAGCGTAGTTGCGTTCGACCAATATGCGGCATAGCCGGTATTTCCGGATCCGCTGATAGCGCCGGATTCGCCCCAATTGGAAATGCAGGATCCGTCCAGGCAGATAGTATCGGCGCTGGAGGTGCCGACAACTACGAAATCATACATCGGGGAAGTTGAGCCGATGCCGACATTGCCGATTGATGTAATAAATATGGATGAAGTGGCTTTTGGATCATCATTTGAATCACCCACGAAAATATACCCCTGGGTCAGCGCCATGTCGGAAAGCTCATCCCACTTACTGTTCAACTGCGTCTGGATGCTTGATGAGACATTGTCCAGATATCCCAGTTCGGTGGATGATATTGTTCCGGATACCGCGATCTTGCCCGATCCGTTGGAGATCAACGCCCGATCCGCCGTCAAATCCGACGTGAGCACTGTTGTCGCCGCTCCGGTAATCGCGTCTTGTTTTGCGTCCCAGGTTGACGAAGCGGCTGAAATATCCACGCCGTCCACGAATCCGGATACGATGATGTTGCCGTTGACCGTCAGCCCGGTAACGTCGCTGATCACGCCGCCGCTGATATCGATGCCGTTGATGGTCTCGTCTGTTCCCGCCGTAATCTGCCCGGAAGCGTTCACGTCCCAGTTGGAAGCTGAAATAATGATATTATCCCCGTCGTCTCCGATGGTCAATGTATTGGTGGTGGTTAATGTTCCGGAGATATTATTTGATCCGATTACTCCTCCGGTTACCGTGAGGTCGTCGGCAATATAGACATTCTGGATGGAGGTGGAAGCGCTCCAGGTGCCGCCGTTGATGGCGGCTATTCCCGTCCAGCCGGATGAATTCTGACCTGTACCACCGCGAGTATTTGCAAGCTGAGCTTCGGAAGTTAAAGTATTACCATCCTGCCAATATGTAACATAGTTGGTTGATCCTGACCCATCTATAGCGCCGGACTGGCCCCAATCTGCAATACATGATCCACCTAAACAAATAGTATCCACACTAGTGGTACCAATAATTACCGTATTATATTGCGGGGTAGTCGTACCGATTCCGACGAACCCCGAATCAGCCACAAATATACTGGAAGTTGCCTGAAGCGCAGATGCACTATTGCCCACAAGTAAATATCCGCCGGAAACAGAGGTAAGTCCTGTGCCGCCGTGCGCTACATCAATTGTGCTGCCGTTCCAAATTCCGGATGTAATCGTGCCCACAGTAGCAAGCCCTCCTAAATCGGTAATATGCGGCATACTGGTTGTAGCCAGCATATTTATATCCCAAAGATTTTCAAATGACTGCCAGATAGCATCTGTTCCGTCTGAATACAGAATATATCCATTAGATCCAAGAGTGAGCCTTGCCCATTCCAGACTGGCATTTTGCCGACCCACTATCAATGCTCCCCTTAAAACCGCTTCTTCTGAAGTATCAGCATGGGATACAGAAAGTAACGGATGTGCAGCTCCCGTAGAAGACGCTACCCAAGTTGGTTTTCCGCCGACAACCGCTAAAGAATATCCCTCCAAACCAATTAAAACTTCTGAAATATTATTATCTGAAGAAGCAAAAAGCAAAGAATTAGCTTCAAAAGTAGAAGTTCCGGTTCCGCCGTATGCCACATCAATAATACTGCCATTCCATGTACCGGCAGTTACCACCCCTGTTGAATTAACTAAAAATTGATTGCCGCTATCCATACCAACGGTTAGCATTGAACCCGGAGAACTAGTGCCAATACCGACTTTACCATCATTGCCTACATAAAATATTCCACCAGTAGAACTGGCACCCCAACTGGTAAACTGCATTAATGGTCCTGTTCCGTATTGATAACCCCAAAGAAGCGGGCTGGTAGTCGCAAACTCAGCCATTACACCGGTTTCAAAGTAACTGGTTGGCACGACACAATTACAATTCGGACCGTCCCAGGTACCGGATAATTGCCCGACAGTACAACTAGCAGCATTCTGCACTTCACAGCCGTTGGTGGTAGTAGCGCCAAAACCATCGCAATCGTAATAATTAGCATCACAAATTACTGTACAACTATCATTATATCTATTGTTCAAGCCGGCAGCGCCGAAATTTGTATCCCATTCATCAATTTCACAACCATCGGTAGTGTCGGCATTAATATTTGCTTCGTTTAAATCAGCATTACAATCATCATAACCGGGCAAGCACTCGAAAGAACTAGTCGCGCAAGCAGAAGTAAACCGGTAATTTTCATTATCCACATTGGTACCGCCCCATTCACAAGTAGTCGCATCGCCATCGCAATTATACCAATAAGCGCTGCAATTACATCCACAAGTAGTATTATAAGTCCCGTGCGCATCAGGACAAGCTGTTACTCCGCTTCGAATTTCGCAAGTTGCATCCCCGGTACAGTCATAATAACCCGAATAACAATCTTCACAGGAAAAAGCTGTTCCTCCTCCAATACACTCTGTTTCTCTATTTTGAGCATTACAAGTAGCATCCCTATTACACCACCAAGTGCCGGAATTATCGCAATATGGAGCAGTGGCATCCATATCTACATAACAGTTGACAACATATCCGCCATCTTCGCCTGAAGCATAAACCGTGCTGGAAGTAGTAGATGCGGTCGGGTAATTCATGGACGCTTTAGAATAACATTGAGCTAAATCCACTCCGGTTGTGTCCACGCCGCAAATACCTTGACCCGCCAAACAATTCTGACCCGGAAAATTAGTTAAATCCTGCTGCGGACAATCGTTAAAATCATCTTCCCACCTAGCCGGAGCCGAAATTGCTTTTTCTCCGTTTATACTAAAAAACACCAATGTTAACAAAAACATTGGTAAAACAAATTTAATTGTCCACCATATTCTTTTCATTTTTAGTGATTTTTTTTGTTTATCTTTCATTTTTCATTCCGTGGTCCGATATTTTTCAGACAACAAAATAAAAATAAAAAAACTAACTTCGCATAACGCGAGTTAGCATAATTTCAAATATAAAAAATTATTATTTAGCATGGGGAAATATTAAGTTAGGGGTTAAAAGCTTTTATAAGTCAAAAGTCTGGAATTACTAACGCAATATCTAATAAAAAACTATTAACATTTTTAAATTTTTACATGTTTTTATATTTATTTTTGTTATTTATTTTTGTTATTTATTATTGTTATTTTTGTTATTTATTATTGTTTTTATTTTTGATTTTTTATGATTGCGTGATTGCGTGATTGTATTGGAAATAATGTATTAATAATATACATTTTTAATACACAGCTTATCCTCTACTTATTATACCATAATCCACAACAAAAAACTATAAAAATTAAACAATTTTTAACTATCTTTTGTCAACAAAAAAGTTTAAATATTTTTATATTTTGTTTATATATTTTTATTAAATATTAGCTATATATTTATTTTAATATTTACTAAATATTTGCCAAAAACAAAATGTACGCATGATTTTGCGTACACTATTTATAGAATTTATCAACAAGTTATTTTTATTTAAACGGATTTATCCACAGAAAAATAAAATTTTTAGTTTTATTTTTAAATAAACTTTACTGCCACGCGCAGCAGGCAATTGGCATCTGCGTCAGGCAGCTGATGAGCCACCCCATGCCGCCGCCCGTACTCTGAAACTCCCAATAAGCGCCAAGCATTGCCGATGAAGATGCTGTCCACCCTTGGCAGTCGTTAGAATTAGCAGTATAACCCGGAGGGCCCTCAGCTACCCAAGCAGCGCCACCCCAGGAAGATATATCACTCAATTCAATAGATACAATCAAATCATATGTTCTGCAAAAATGCGCGTCAGACCCGTATTCATCGATACAAATCGCATTTGCCGCCCTATAACCCGTATAAGTAGATGTGGCAAAATCTGGATAATAAGAATCTGAAGTGGTACCCACAAATCTAGATTTAGTTCCACCAGTACTAATTCCAAGTGAACTAGTAGCAACCCACTGCCCCCTTCCATCTCCGTCAGATTGCCACACATATCCGGATGTGCCGGTGGCATTGATTCCAAATTTATAAATATCACTAAGCCCCAAATTAGCTCTTGCTCCGGCTACGGTTCCGGCGCCCGTACCTCCATAAGCAATATCAATTATGCTTGCATTCCAAGTTCCAAAATTAATTGTGCCTAGGGATGTAATATTTGTGGTGGTTGCCCAAACCGCATCAGTTCCGTTAGATTGTAATATGTACCCATTAACGCCGAGTGCTAATCTGGTCCAATTGCCGGTATCACCCACAGCGAGTAGGTCTCCACGAATTCTAGTAGATGTCGCGTCTGTGTCCGCGTGCTGCGTGGAAAGAATATCATGTGCGATTCCTGGAGTAGTAGAACTCCAAGTGGGCTGGCCGCCGCTCATAACGAGCGCATAACCGTTAGTACCCGGTAATATTTGCCCGATAACATTGTCACTGGATGCAAATAATAATGATTTGGATCTAAAAGTAGTAGTTCCTGTACCTCCATAAGCCACTCCTAAAGCATTTGTAAGCGACAATCCTTGAGCAGTCAAATCTCCTCCAACCAGAACATTTCCGGCCACCTCCAAGTCATAGCCAATAGTGCTAGTACCACTTGCGCCAATCACCACCACATAACTCGGAGTAGAGGGATGAATTAATAAATTATCACTAGATGTGGCCCATAAATTACTTTCTCCCCCCACCGTCAAATCATTATCCCATGTCGGCACACCGCCCACCATTTTCAAAACAGAACCATTTGTTCCGGCAAGAATCTCTGAAATCGTATTTTCAGAGGGCGCAAACAAAATAGAGTTAGCTTCAAATGTGGATGTTCCTGTTCCTCCATAGGCCACTCCCAATATATCACCATGCCAAGTCCCCACAGTTATAGTACCAACAGTATTTAAACTACCCAAAGAAGTAATATTGGGCAAACTGGTCGTCGCAGAAAGTCTACTATCAAAACGCTCATCAGTCCAATACAAGTGAAGGGAACCCTCGCCTAAGGCATTGGTAGTGGTTCCGGAAAGCGCTGTAGAAAAAGGAATGTTAAAATTGGTTAAATTCACAGCATTTAAATAATAAGAACCTTCCTGATTATCAAATGTGCCGCTCCAATTTCCGCTCGTATCAAGAGACAGTGTGTTGCCGAACAAATTAATGGGAGAATTAGCAACTAAATCAGTAAAAGAGACTGCGATTACCGAAGATGCTACCGCGGTCCCATTATCTAAATAAATAAAACCGGTAGCGCCTGTAAAATTCTGTCCTGTTCCACCCTGATTCACTCCTAATATTCCGGAAATTTCAGAAATATCCATACCAAGCGACGAGGTAGACGTCCAAGCCGGCAAACCGTTTACAATCGTCAAAATCTTTCCATTAACATCAATGGGAAGTCTCGCTAAATTACTATTATTACCAGCATAAATTATGTCGCCTGAAGAATAAGAACTAAATCCGGTACCGCCATAAATTTGAGAAAGGGAAGAGGTAGAACTCCAGACTCCGGCAGTTATAAACGGCAAACCAGTCCAGGTAGCGGTAGTGGTTCCTGTACCTCCAAAAGCTACTCCCAAAATATCACCTTGCCAAGTTCCACCCACAACCTGCCCGCTATTATTTACCAAAAACTGACTGCCGCTTGTTCCACCCACAGTTAATAGAGATAAAGATGTGGTGGTTCCTATTCCAAATTTGCCGTCCGGGCTCAAAAATATAGATGATGTAGCAAATAGAGCGCTACCATCTTCTTGATAATAAGCGATTTGTCCGGCTGTTCCCGGATTAACATATGTAAAACCGGACGGACTGCCCCAGCTCAATTTTCCGCTGCCATCAGTAATTAAAGCTTGTCCGACAAGTCCGGCGTCAACCGGCAGGGTAAGAATAAAACTTGAAGCAATAGTGCTGGACGCCCGAAGTGACACATAATGCGAGCTGTCCGCATCATAAAACTTGAGCTCATTTTGATCGGATATTGCCACTTGCTCCAGCCAAGCGCCGCCCGTAACTTCAAATTGGTATCCAATTTCAGAGGTGCTGGTAGAATTATTTCCAATCACCACTATATCGCCCGTATCGGCCTGATAAATAAAACTGCCGTCGGAAGAAGAAGCCCAAAGACCTGATCCTCCGCCCGAGCCAGCGAAATCAGCATCCCAATACATGTTGCCGGCGGCATTAATTTTCAGGACATAACCGGCAGTAGATCCGGTGCGACTGGCGGGAAAAGTATAGCCGGCAGTAGAACTGCCGAATCGGATTCTGCCATCATTAAACACCGTAAAATAAGAAACAGCACCCTTTTTAAACTCTATTATATCTCCTGATCCGTTTTGAGTAATGGTCAGAGCGGTGCTAGCGGAACTGGTGGATATTCTGACAATATTATTAAAGCTCCATTCTCCAGTCACGGTTTCATCATCTGGCAAGCCCGCAAATTGATCTCCAGTTTTGCCGTCTATCCGCGAAGCTTCAAAGGCATAAGGAACGGAAGCAAGCAGTTTGCGCGGCTCCATGGTTTCGCCGTTAAAATTTACTTCTAAGTATAAAGTTTGATTAAAATCAACACCGGTCAAATCGGTAACCGAACCTAAATTTTCATTAATCACACCGCCCTCTACAAACGGCCGATTGTTTATTCCTTCTCCCACGCTCCACACCGCCGAACTGGAAGCAACTGTTACCGTAGAAGATCCTAAACCGTAATCAATGATTAAAGCGTTTTCAGAAGTACTGGCATTGAATAAATACTGCCCAATACTCAAAGTAGTGCTGGCCGAAGCCGAAGAATAAGTATAAATAATACCGGCATTAGTTTCTGTAACATGGGTAATAACGGCAGAAAAACGATTGTCAGCGGTTAATTCTTCCGACCAAATCGCCGACCCGCCGGTAGGCGCAGTAAACAGGGAAAATGTCATATTATAAACACCGTCGGCAAGTTCAGTGCCGTCAATATTTGTCACCTTGCCCATAAAATTAATATGTGGAGAAATAGCAGCTTGAGCATAACCAACCAAGAGCAGGGTTATTGCTAGAATGAAGGTATAGATTGTAATTTTTAGATATCTCATCAACTTAATTTTGAATTTAAAATTCATTTTATGTCAGCTGTTTCAACCATCCGAATGTTTCTTCCAATATTCTGATAATCACCTGTATTATTGATTCCTTTTTCTTGGCGGTCATAAAGGTGTGCGGATCCGACAGTACCACATTTCCCCCGGAATCAATAGATTCCACCCTAAAAGTATATACTATTCCTGGTTTAAATTTAGTAATTACCATTACATGCTCCTTGGTATAATTCGTATTTAAAATCGTAGACTCAATTAGCTCTATCCCTGCGCCATGCACTCCTTCCTGATAATAAACCCGCGATGTTGAAGGCTCGCTGGTAATCCATGAAACAATTGTCTGAATCTTGTTTCCGCGATCCACAAAAATAGTAGAGTCAGCCTTGATATTTGACACAGAAGGAGGCAAATCATCTTCGGCTGTTGAAAATCTGGACAAAGTTTCTATCACTTTGTTTCCAAGCGCATCGGTACTGGATATCTCTACTTCATAAAAAGTGCCGGCTTCCAGATCGGTCAGTTTGATTTCATGAATAATAACCTGAGCATTGTCTTTTATTGTCTTGGACATATCTATAGCTAAAACATTTTCACGATAAGGCGCATATTTTACGGAAGAATCCGCCTCTTTATTTGTTACCCACTTAAAAACCGCTGTCTCATTGTCTATAATCTGCGTAAACAAACTACTAATCACTAGTTCTTCAATATTTGTTTTAAAAACAAAATCTCTGGATCGCGATGTTGGCCCGAAGGGCGACTTGCTTCTAAGTTGAAAATGGTAAACAGTATCCGGACTAAGTCCATAAACTCTTACTTCATGTTCGGTGCTCAAAGCTTCCGCATCTCCCACGATTTGCTTATATGGATTTACCGAATTCGGATCATATTCGCTTTCCGAAGAAATAGCTACCTGCGAACCGGACTCTATATCCGTAGTCCATGTAATAGTAGCCTCTGTAGCCGTAAAAGATACTCCGGGTGTTCCCGAGAGAATCGGCGCCGGCACAAAATTGGAAAAATCATCAAGCGATTTAATATCCGTAAAAGGATCAAGCCCGATTTCGTTTAACGATACTGCCGGGAACAACCTTTGAAAAAAATTAAATATTTCCTGAGAAACCCTTGATAAAATTGATTGTTCAAGATCCTCTTTTGCTTCCACCTCTTGTTCCGGCGGCACTTCTCCTTTTTGCGTAGTAAACATCCGATCTTCGGAATATCCCACATTAGCCCAATCATCGCTTGATAAAGCACGAAAATGATACAGTGTGTCGGAATCCAAATTGTCTAAAATAACCGCATGCTCAAGCTCCAATTCCCATTTTCCAAAAGTTCGTCCGTAAATATTACTCTCGCCGTATTCCACAAAACTGGTTGCTTCTTCATCTGTGGTCCATGATATTTCAACTGAACTTGGAGAAACCACAGCCACGGAAATATCAGAAATAACAGGCGCTATTTTATCTGTCTTATCAATAATTAATATTCCGCCGCCGCCAGAAGGGGTTGCGGGTTCCTCATCTTCGCCCGCCGGTTCAGATCCTGTTGTAAAATTATAAGTAGTATTGTCGATCGTTATTCCGCCGTTTACCCGTTCTGAGCGAACCCTATAATAATACTCTGTGTTAGCACTAAGTCCTGTTAAAGCTACGCTATGGCTGATATAATTCTTATTGCTTGTTCCCTGCTCGCGGCTGGCGGCAAAACTATTATCGGTGTCATAAATTACAAAACTGTCCGCGGCCACATCCGTGTTCCAAGTGATAGTTGCTGTTGTACCAGATATTGAGTGGGCGACGCCGGATATCACCGGCCCATCAAAAGAGTGCATCACGCTGTCATAAATCACATAGCTGCTGCTTTTCATGGCGGCAAAAACATCTATCGGCAGAACTAATACAAACAACAATACAACAAACAAACAAATTATCTTTGCATTATTTTTCATCTAATTAATTTTTCATTTTTTATCTCCTTATCTTTTTTGTATAGAAAAAAATTCGGAAATCCAATACCCGATTTACACTCATTAAGATTCCCGCGTTCTACCCGCAAAAACCATAACATTGCGAACAGAATATGGGAATAACTAAGAGTAATAAAAAAAACCGTTTACAAAAAATAAACGGCTTTTTGGCTTGTTTTTATCAAAAAATTATTAATTTGTATATTTAAATTTTTTATAAGATAATTCATATCATCAACAAGAAGCTTTTCTTTTATTTTAGTATTATTTTATTTATCAACATCATTAATGTAATTATAACATATTTAAGAAAGAAAAACTATCAAAAAATACTATATTAAACAATTTTTAATAATTATTTGTCAAGAATTATTTTTTTGAAAAATTAGTTAAGATTAGTATAAAAAAAATAAATAATTCTTTTAATAAAAAATTAAAAACGCCAATTTAACTATTGGCGCTCAAAATAAAAATGAATTTATCCACAAAAAACCTCAATCTTCTTTGGGTATGCACACCCCAAGAACAAACCAAAACAAAAATACGCCGCAATGCAAACTCCACCACCAATGATCAAGTAAAAACATCAATGACACTGAGATTAAAATACTTAGATTATAAATAATGCTTTGTTTTTTTCTATAATCTTTAGAACGCAATTTTTGCAGTATTAAGTATATAGTATTAAATATTAAAAAAATGAATGCAAACAGTCCAATGATGCCCACCTCTGCCCATATTAACAAAAAAACATTATGTACCGGCTGATAAAAATAATAAGGAGCATTTTGCCTGATCTCTTTTTCCGCGGTAATGCCGTAATTGTTGATTCCTGTACCAAACAACCAATTATCTTTTATCACTCGTTTAGATATTTCATACATAGACATTCTTTCGTTCACAGACATAATTTCCGCACGCGTATCTGTAGATAAACGGGTTAAAAGTAAATTAGAAAAAACAATGCTTAAGATAATTCCCAGAAAAGCAAATATGGTAATAATTTTTAAAATTGACATAAGCCCTCGGGAATTAAAAATCCCCCCCCTTTTTTTAAGGGAGAATTTTAGAAAATACCCAATAAGCATTACAATTAATCCTACAATAAGACCTGCCCAGGCAGTTCTGGAGAAAGTAAAAAATAAAGCCATCAAAAAGATACAAGATACAAGATAAAAAGCTAGAATTTTGAATTTTGCCTGCCCGCCGAATTGGAGGGAATTTTGAATTTTGAATTTATTTGTAATTTGTAATTTGTAATTTGTAATTTGATCATCTTGTTCACCCGCTTTACGCAAATATAAACCTATTAACAATAATATAGCAACAACTAAAAACCCTCCCAAAATATTCGGATGATCCAACCCTCCGTAAGCCCTAAGCCATCTTTCACCGTTCAAAGTTTCAATGATAGAGGCGCCCAAATCGCCTCCATTATGAATTGCCATTCCCAGCCATTTTGACGCAAAAGTGGTTTGCGATAGAAATTGCCAAATTCCTAAACCGGTCTGCACCAATACTCCGCCCACAAAACTCCAAATCAATTTTGATTTATTGTATGAAGCATAAATTATTAAACTAAATAAACCTAGTCCCAGCAAAAATCGCAAATAGCCATAAATTGCCGCCCATTTGTCTATGGACACAAAAATGGAAATAAAAATTGAAAATTCCAAAATAGCAATTATGAACCAAGTATTTTTTAAATTTTGAATTTTGAATTTTGAATTTTGAATCAATTCTGAATCCTTTAATGTTTTAATTTTTAAAATTAAAAAGAAAAGAATCAATAAAATCAACAAAACATCGGTTGCATATACAGAGATATTGCCATATTCATAAGACCATTCGCCCAAAGTAAATTCACGCAAAAAATAACGCGTCTGCAAGGGCAATAAAAAGACTAAGAGACATAAACCGTATTTTATTGTTTTGTATAAATTTAACATTGAAAAAATTTTTAAATAATGCTTTAATTTTATAATTTATAATGTTTAAAAAATTAGAATTTAAAATTTATTTACGAAGTGCCCTTGGGCGAAAAATTAAAAATTGCAAAATTAAAGACTCTCTATCAATTTTAAATATTTATTAAATATCTTTTCTCGTCTATCATTCACATGTAATTTCAATATCCCGTCCTGCACGATCACTCGCTTATCCCGATTCATCATCTGGCGCAAAATATCCGGCATCATTCTTATTTGCCAATTCTTTAATTTGTAACTAAGCCCACCGAAAAACAAATCTATAATATCGTGATAAACGCGCGGAAAAGGCTTGCCGGCATCTCGAAAATATACTGATTTGTGGGGTATCCAGTTTGAAAAAATTTTCCTGATCCAGCTATTTTCTTCAATAAATTTTGCATAAACGCTGCCCGCATCATAAATCGGCTTGAGTCCCAAAAGCCAATAATCAAAATAAATATCTTTTCTTGAAATTTTAATTTTTTCTAAATTCATATTATTTTCATCAATAAAAAAACTCAGGCAAATCTTATCTCTTTTTTTCTCCGGCTTCGGTCTCATATTGAATACCGCCATTAATCCGGCACAAAAAAGACGCGTAATCCAAGCTCGGTTCCGTTCAGTAATAACAAATAGGTCAATATCGCTATTATCATCAAGATTATTCGCGCCAATAATATTGCCGACAGCTATCATGCGGATCCATGGAATGAGCTTGAACCACCTAGCCACCTTAAGGGCAATCTTAAATTTACGATCAGTGTGGTTATAGCGATCCATGCGAGTCTTAACGATGGATCCCGGGTTCTTTAATTCCGCCCCTGGCTCCATTGAAGCCTCGGGATGATAAGAAAAAAAATGAGATAAATAATAAAATCCTTGTTTTGTCACGATACCGTATTTTTCCAGAAATTGCCGGTCAGCTAAAACTTTTTTAACATCATTTAATGACAATGAATTACCGTTGCCGCACAAATACTGCCACACTTCAAATTCCGTAAGCGGATAATTAAATATATCAAAAAGAACAATTACTCGCATAATCGCCTTTCCAATTTCTTCTTTTAAAAAACTTTCTTGTAAATTTTTAAATTTTTCTATCATAAATTTTGAATTTCGAATCAATTTGTTGAAAAATTAAAAAATTTAATCGAAATTCATAATTCAAAATTAACCTACTCCTCCTTCGGTTTATCTAATACTATGGGCTCTATTTTGCTTTTTCCGTCAGTAATCCGCACTACATCCTTATCTATTTTTTTAAACTCCTTATAAGCATTATTATAATGATTTACGGTTGTAGACATGCTATTTCCGAGCTTTTTCATAAAATTTTCGTAACCTAAAATATGCCGGCCCAGCTTCTCTACATTAGATTTTATAGCTTTAGCGCTCTCTTCAATCTGCAGGGCCTTAAGTCCTTGTAATACGGTTTGCAAATAGGCTAAAAATGAAGTCGGGGAAACAATAATTACCCTTCTGTCCATAAAGGCGTATTCAATCAAATCTCTGGTATTAACATGCACCACGCCTATTTTATTAACAAGCAAATCATAATAAATAGCCTCAGATGGTATAAACATAAAAGCAAAATCCATGGTACCCTCTCCAGGCTTTACATATTTGCTTGTTTCATCAATGCGCGTTTTTAGATCTTGCTTGAATGCTTTTTCCAATTGTTCTCTTTTTTCTTTATCCCTGCAATTTAAAATCCGCTCATAATTTTCAAGTGAAAATTTAGAGTCAATCGGAATCACCTTGTCTTTCACAAATACAACCGCGTCAACAATAGATCCATCCTTGAACCCGTATTGCATCTGATATGAATTCGGCGGTAAAACATTTTTTAAAGTTTCTTCTAAAAAATATTCTCCCAATACTCCACGTTGCTTGGGATTCTTTAAGATATCCTGCAGATTTTGAAGCTGCGCAGAAAAATTCATCACCTGTTTATTGGTCTCATCCAATTTTGTAAGCTTCTCAGTCACCTCGGTAACTATTCTCTGGCTTTGGGTATGAATACTGGCCATAGCCTTGTGGGTTTGCTCGGTTACACTCTGCATAATGCTGGTAGTTTTTCCGATTTGATCCTGAGTTACTCTGTGAGTTTCTGTTAATCTGGAGTCCATTGCCTGCCGCAGATCTTTATTTTGCTCAGATAGGTTATTAAGCTGTTCTTTCATTTCAATCAGCCTTTCGTTGTCGCCGCCGGTCTCTACTCGGCGCAATAAAAGAAAAATAACCGCAACAATTCCCAAAAGAAGAAGGCTTAATAAAAAATAAATAATGTTCATACTTATAAAAATCAAAATGCTCCGCCCAAGGCGGATCAGCCCAAATTTAAATTAATATTTGATGACTGAAAATTTCAAAATGCAAAATGACAATTAAAAATTAAAAAATATAAAAATATTATTATTCTTAAATCGTAAATCCTAAACCTGAAATCTATTATTAGTTTACCAATATTAACAAAATTGAACAAGAAAAAAGACAAGGATTATTCTTGTCTTTTGTTGTTTTAAAAATTATATATTTCGCTGGTTTTGCTTAACACTCCGTCTTCTGTATAGGATTCCAGATAAAATCTTTCGATTACGGGGGCTTGGGCTTCACCCAAATAGGTTAAAATTTTTATAAACCAATGCGTTCCCGGCGGAAATTTCTGAGGTCTATATTTTTTCTTGATCATATCAATAACTTCCTTTTTATTAAAATCTTCTTCTGAAATTTCTATTTCTTGTCTGTGAATTTCATAATCTGCGTTATAAAACACGTAATTATCAACAATAACCAAATAAGTCTTTTTGTTTTCCGGCATGAAATAACACCTCTTTTTTATTTCTGTTAACTTTCATCTATGTTTGATTAGATATTAACATAAATTAATAAATAATCAATAATAATTGTATTATACACACTAACATAAAATAAATTTAACTAATATTTAACAAAAAAATACCTATTGACACAAATTTTAAAGTAATATAATATAAGTGTATATAATACACTAATTATTATATTAATGTTCTTTAAAAGAGACATAACACTCTCTTCATAATGTAAAAAGCACAAAAAGATTTTGACTTTTCTTAATAAGTATATTAAGTTATACAATTAAAAAGAGTAACAACTTAATAACGTTTTTTAAATAAGGAGGAAAACATGACTCTGTATGTAAAGAAAGAAAAAACTGCGTCTTTTGATGTAGACCCGCAAAACTGTTTTACCGATGTCTGCCCTGATGAATTACCCGTACCGGGCGGAACCGATATCGTGGATGAATTAAATACTCAAGCCAAAAAGGCAAAGATCAGAATAGTTTCTAAAGAAGCCCATCCCCCTAATGCCAAATGGATCGCCGATGATGATAATCCGCAATTTTCTGCCATTGATGGTGAAAACATGGATATCAGATGGAATGCTCACGGCATAGTCGGAACTAAAGGCTTTAAATTGATAAAAGGACTTCCCGCAGAATCTGAATATAACTTTATTGCCTATAAAGGCATCGAACCCGATATGCATCCTTACGGCGCATGTTATCATGATTTTGCAGAAAAGATGAGCACCGGTGCAATTGAAGTACTAAAAGAAAACAACATTGAAACTTTAATCCTTGGCGGATTAGCCACTGATTACTGCGTTAAGATGACAGTATTGCAGCTTCTCAAAGCAGGATTCAAGGTTATAGTTAATTTAGCTGCTTGCCGTGGTATTGATGAAAAAACTGTTAAAACAGCTATCAAAGAAATGGAAAAAAAAGGAGCAACTTTTGTAAAGAACTCCCAAGAAATAAAAAACATATATTAAAACATTTAAGAGGGATAATAATTATCCCTCTTCAAACTTAAGTGCACAATTTTACAAATTGTGCATTTTAATTTGATAAGTTCATTGACAATATATAATATCTTTAGGAAATTCAAGGAGGATCTGATGATAATTAAAAATCTAGATGATGAATATTTAGTCGGTAAAATGGTCGGAGGAACAAATGAATATCGCCTGTACATATGCCAAAAAAAAGACGAAGAAAAACAATGTTTGTTACAAATAGCTGCTGATGCCAGTTGTAACGGAGCATTGGACCGCTCGGCATTTATTCTAAAACTACTAAAGATCAAAGCACGAGAAATTGAAGAAGAATACGCGCAAGTGAAAAAAGATCCCAAAAATATGCTGAATTACGATCTGGGGTTTCCCAACTTAACAGAGATTTTCATTTGTAAAAAACAAGGCAATAGAAAAATTAATATTCTGAGCTTTAAAAATATAGATGATGTAACTAAAATAGTTCCTATTTTAAATATTACCAAAAAAGATAAGCTGCGCGCTGACCTGAGAAGCAGCGCCTGGATCATGGGTAAACTTCTTAAACTTTTAGTGTTTATACATAGTGAAGGATTTTCTGTAGAACTGATCAACGGTAATAACATCTTAATAGAGCCTGATAAACACTATATTATGATATTCGATTGGTCAAAAGCCAAAACACATACCATAGTTCCAACGGAAATTAAACGCCGGGAAATATCACAAATGGCCCAAGCAATAATTCAACTCTTAGGTGGTAACCATAAAACAAACACTATTCCTGATGACGGAGAAGAAGCCTATACATCGTATACCCAAAAAATCCTGCAATTAGCTCACGGAGCTGAAAGCAAAGCAGAAAGAGCCCATAGAAATTTTTATAACTTGATAGATCAACTTTGGAAACGTGAATATTATCCGTTCACAACAAAACCCCTAAATCAATAAAAAGGAGAATAAAAATGGGAAAAGACACATTTTCACGGGAATCATACACCAGATCTGTTAAAAGACATGTTTCTTCATCCGGTCCGGCAACGGCCAGAGCAGAAAGGCAAGCTCGCAGTACGGGCAAACTGAACCCTCTTGTTGACCCACAGGGATTTGGTGTTATCCGTCGTTCCCTGCCAAGGTATGAAAAACAGGATAATGGACTCTGGTTGCTAACTGTTGGTACTCCGATGCCTATTGAAACCAGGGTGGACACTACCGGAAGCATGGGAAATAATGTCGATATTGCCCTCCGAGTACTCCCCAAAGTTCATGAACTATGTAGTGAAGTACTGTCCGGTTATGACCTGCAGATCGCTACCGGTATTTTCGGTGATGTATCAGATAGATTTGTGCTTTGTCGTCCGCAATTTGAAATGATCGCAGAAAAAATCGTTGAACAGCTTACGCTGATGGTTCCGGAAAGAGCCGGTGGAGATGCCGATGAAGACCCTCATTATGGGTTGTTTGGAGCGGCATATCTTACTGCTGCTTACTTGCATCGCATCGGGTTAAAATCATATGACTTTACGATTTCCGATGCCAGAGCACGTGATCTTCTTGACGAACGGCAAATTCGCAGAATCTTTGGTGATGAAGTTTTCGATAAAGTTATCGAAAATGGACACCAAATTGACCGACACAATCTGCCGACAACCAAAGAGGTCGTTCAGGATCTCCTCGAACGTTCACATGCCTTTTTTCTACAAGTAGGTGATGATTCCCGAGTAACCAAATTCTGGAAAAATATTTTTGGTCCTGATCGTGTGGTAATACTTCCAAGTACCGAACTTTTGCCACAGGTACAAGCTGTAATTATCGGATTAACAGAAGGAACCATGAACCTAGATCAAGTACCTAAATTTTTGAAAAAAAATAATGTCAGTAAACATGACGCTGAAATGATCATTTGTTCCGTTGCCAATATTCCCATTGGTGCCCAAATAGCATTACCAAATTTCAACAAACGTCCCCGGGCCGGTGATCTGTTCCGTGAAAAAACTGACTTATGGCCGGTTAACCCTGACGAAATTAATTCTGAAGTTGATGCTTCTAATAATGATTCTGACAAAGAAGGACCGGAATGGCTTTAAAACAACTATTATAACCAGAACCATTCGATAGTCATATAAACTTCGAATGGCAATAGGAACAATAGAAAGGTGGCTTTTATGAAAAAAACATATATCGTCACCGATGCTGGTCCTGGAGACGGCGGCAAAGGTGAAGTAGTTCACAAGATTTCTACTATGACCAAAGCTCACACCATCATTAAAGATGGCGGCGGACAAGGAAGCCACGGCATTGAAACTATCGACGGACTACGTTTTGCTTTTAGTCATTGGGGATGCGGCACTTTTGAAGGAGTAAAAACACATATTTCTACCCGACTGGTCACTTCCATAGAAGGTATTATGAATGAAGCTGAAGCTCTCCGCTATACCTGCGGAATCCACGATCCCTTTGAACTGTTAACTATAGATGAACAAGTCATATGTGCAACACCCTACCATGGCATAGCTTCACGCCTGAAAGAAATGGCGCTTGGCAAAAACCCGCGTGGCACTATCGGTACCGGTATCGGTGAAGCCTACCGCGATTCAGAACGTCTACCTGAACTGATCATCCGTGTCAAAGACCTAAAAAATAATGATCTAATAAAAAAGATCAAAGCTGTCCGTGACCAACAGATATCTGATCTGGCTGAATTGGTCAAACATGATTTTTTGAAAGAAGACCGTAGTTTAATAAAAAAAGAAACTGATCTCTTATATGATGAGGGTTTTCTGGACTACATTGTTAACAGATTCAAAAAAGCCGGAAAAAAACTTAACATAGTCGACCCCGAATATCTAAAACAAAGGATACTATCCCTGGATGGTACCGTAGTTATTGAAAAATCACACGGAGTATTAACCGATCATTACCAAGGTTTTCATCCGCATACCAGCGCTATCCGAACATTGCCTCGCTTTTCAGAGGCCTTACTACACGATACTAATTATGATGGAAAAATCATAAATATCCTGGTACACAGAGCTTATCAGATCCGCCATGGCGCCGGCCCAATGCCGACCGCCGATCCTAAAATGATAGAAAAGCTATTACCGGGAAGCCATAAACAAGAAAATCGTTATCAGGGAAAGATCAGGGTTGGTCCGCTTGATCTGGTGCTGCTGCGCTATGCTATCAAATGCTGCGGCGGTCCGGACAAATTCGACGGTCTGGCGATTACCTGGTTCGATCAAATTCAAAATAACGGCGCCTGGCATATTTGTGACCGTTATAGCAATGCCCAAGATCCGAATTATTTCACTTCCGGAGGAGAATTAAAGGTCCGCCCAGGAGATGACGACCGACAACTTCTCCACCAAGAAAATCTGGGCCAAAAACTTCTAAAGTGCATTCCCCAGATAGATACGATAAAAATAGATCCAAAAGCAAACCATGATCAATTGTTTGAATTGTGTAATCAAGTTTTAAAACAAAAGTTGGGTATTCCGGTGAGAATGGTCTCATTTGGAACCACTGAAAAAAATAAACTTTGTAAGTAACGTCAACCATTAATGCTTACTTGAAGCAAAGAAGGAGAAAAACCATGACCAAAAAAGACGAAATGACCAAAAAACTGGAAGAACTCGGTGTCACAGAAGAACAAATCGCAAAGATTAAAGATGAACTTGGCGCCGAAAATGTAGAAGACCTGAATAGCCTTACCGAAGATGATCTTATCGGTATCGGTATCAAACCGATCCCGGCCAGAAAGATCATTACAGCCCTCACTCCGACTACACCCAAAGCAGACCCCACCAAGGAACTCGCTGAGAATGAAGAACCTTCAGCAGACCAGGTTGCTGGTTTTGCCGGAATATTGGGCGCCGACCCTACAGCCCTAATGCTCCTCATGAGCGGACAGGGCGGAGATATGGACCTTTCATCCATGATGCCCATTGCCGGACTAGTTGCCGGATATAACCCTAAACGTCGCGACCTGTACCTGACTATTATGGGACAGGTGGAAAGACGTCTGGGAGTACCCATCGTTGTAATCAACGGTGACGGCAGCATCGACCGGGAACTGACTACTGAATATATAGAAGGTCTGGAAGAAGGACGGGAACCCGCCGAAAACAATATTTACTTCGACTCTGAAGGAATACCCCATGAAGTAATCCGTGTAGGTGTGGATGCCCAGAGCATCTATGACGCCGATCCGCTAAATCCCTCCAAGGCCCTGCAGAAAAGCGGTATGGGTATCGGCCGGGTAAACTGGTCTGATATTTCACTGGAAGTAAAACAAGTTGCTTTCTATGCAGTTACCAAAACCAGAGAAATCGACCCCAATAATGACGCGCACCTTTCATGGCTGCGCGACCACATCAAAAAAGGCGTTAATCGCCTGGTATTCCATGGTCAAGCACCACGGGCTATTGCTGAATACAATGAAGCTGCTCGTACCGGTTCTCTACCCACTCTGCGGGTAATGCTTTCCCGCAGCCCCCGCAGACAAGAAATCATGCCGCGTCGCCGCAAGAGTTCCCCGAGAGATTTGAGCGGAATCGGAATGGATCATGATGACCTCTAAAATCGATCTTTAAACAATTTAAAAACCCGAGTAATAACTACTCGGGTATTTTTTTATAATTTGATCTTAGGCAAGAACACTCGACCGATAAAAAGCTTAGTGGCTATCTGTCGATAACCTGAATCCCAAAACATACTAAGTCCGTCGACCTTATCAGTATTGGCTGTATTCACACCACCAAATACTGGACAAAATCTGGCGTAGCCTTTATGCATCAAACGATATTGCAAATTATCTCTTTCCAGTTCTTCAATATAAAGTCCTCGCGCATCACGACCGTATATCGTTTCTTTCCGGTCATAAAAATAAGGGATTAAAAGCCTTTCCCGAATCTTTTTAATAGCATTTATATCCCCGATCCAAGCGCCGCCGAAAAGTGAATCAGACCAATATTTTTCTCCGATAAAAACTTCTTTTTTAGGTACCTTAGACACCACCAGTTCATGCCCATCATTTTTTAACCAAAACTCTACGATATCGCCATGAATTTTTTCATGAACAAATATCTTTTTTAGAGATATTCTTAATTTTTTAGCTTTTTTAAAATGGACTCCCGGTCTTAAAAATATAGCAAAATCAATATCAGATTTATCAGATCCGTAACCTTTTAATCTCGAACCAAGTATCAAAATTACTGGGTATAAATATTTTAAAATATTTTTATCAGATAACATACGATCGGTCATATCTCTAATGTCTGACATTTCCTTGGGCATCAGATCCAGATTTTTAGAAAACGGTCCTGCTAAATAAGGAATATTAATCCCTAAAGCATTTAATCGCTCTTTATCAATAACCCGAAGCCCGTGCAGACGATAAAAAGTTTGAGATAAAGTCTCACGAATATCAGAACCACCAATCTCCCAAAAAGAGATAAGTTTCTTTTCATATTTTTTATAAAGCTTTCGACCTTGTTCTTCGTTTTTGTGAACAATAAACTCTATCGCTTTTCGAATTCCGTTAACACAGGAAAGGATAAGCAACTTATTAATATTAGTCGTCATAAACAGCAGCAAGGCATCCGACCTTAATTTATTATCAATAATGGCCCTACTTATTTTATCGCCAAATTTTTCAATTGCCAAACGTTTTTTATCCTGTTTGAGCCACGCTTCTCTGTTTTTAGTAATTCCGTGATAAACTTCTGAATTGATCCGTCGAAACTCATCTTCTATGTTCTTCCCCAAAACGAACAGGTCTATCTTTTTCGCTTGTTTATTTGACGGTGAAACAAAAGATGAATCTTGCCCGCTGATAAATCCCAAGTCATCCAGGATAAAAAGTGATTCTTTAATATTTTCCTGCAGAACCATATCTTCTGTATCCTCAAGCAGATCGTATATTTCTTTAATACTTAAAAATCCCTTCTCCACTAATTGTGGTATCAAGTGAGCTGCTTTCACTACCCGGGGAAAATCATCTCCTCCACGGGATTCTTTTTCTAAGACATCACCATCCACAAAATTAGCGCGCACATCATGAACATTAAGTAAATGATACCAAGTATTCATGTACGTTGCTTTAAATCTTTGCATCTCTTCCTGCAGATCACAAGAAAATGGCTTCCAGGAAACATCGGGCAAAAATTCAAAAGGAAGATATAAGATAATACGATGATAATCCCGGCTATCTTCTAAGAGATCACTCAATTCCCCGTACAACCCTGCTATCTGATTCTCTTGTAGATAATTTTTAGACACCGCCTCTTGCAAAGAGATGTCCGGTCTGGGCAAAGATGAAATAACTATATCCAGAAGGTTACTAAGCCGCTTACGTTTTATTAACTGCTTCTGAAAATCTTTGTTATTAGCGATCTCTTGCGGCCAAAGTTTATGAATATTATCAATATCTAACAACAATTCTACGATTGGCGGACTGAAACCGATCTCTTTATGCGCATCTTTTTCTGTCATAATTTCTCCCTAAAATTGTAATATTAGTAAAATTTTTAATGATCTATAACCCCCAACCTTAGCATATTTATTATAAAATGTCAACTTAAATGCCCCAAATACTTGCAAAAATATGATTTATCATGTATAATAATTTCGCAAATTAAATAATGAATTCATTGTATATTTTAAGTTCCTGCCGGCAACGACAGGCAAATTGTATTTTGAATTTTTTTAATATTATGAGTAAAAACAGCAAAAATCATATTATCGTTAAAGGAGCCAGAGTACACAATTTAAAAAATATTAATGTAGAAATTCCCAGAGATAAATTCGTAGTCATTACAGGGCTTTCCGGGTCGGGTAAATCATCACTGGCTTTTGATACTATTTACGCTGAAGGACAAAGAAGGTATGTAGAATCTCTATCCGCCTATGCCCGCCAATTCATCGGCACTATGGACAAGCCGGATGTAGATTCTATTGATGGCCTCTCTCCGGCTATCTCCATCGACCAGAAAACAGCTCCGCATAATCCCCGCTCTTCCGTCGGAACTGTTACCGAAATTTATGACTATATGCGCCTGCTCTTTGCGCGTATCGGAAAACCGCATTGCCCGGAATGCGGAAAACCAATTTCTCAATACACCATAGATGAAATAGTGCAAACAATTTATAAACAATATTCAGATCAATCAATTATAATTTTATCTCCAATTATTAAGGACAAAAAGGGCGAACACAAGAACCTCCTCCCAAACATTGAAAAAGCAGGCTTTAGTAGAATTAGAATTGATAATAAAATATGTACAACCGATGAAATGAATGATATGAATATAGATAAAAAGAAAAAACACACTGTTGAAATAATTATTGATAAAATAAAAATATCTGAAACACGCGAAGATCGAGCTCGTCTTTCTGAAGCCATCGAAAACGCCCTGAATTTAAGCGACGGATTAGTTTCTATTTTGGGTGACGATAATAAAACAAAAATATTCTCCCAGCTTTTTGCCTGCCCTGACTGTGGTATTAGCATCGGCGAACTAGAACCGCGAAATTTTTCATTCAACTCTCCGCATGGTGCATGCGAAGAGTGTTCCGGTCTTGGCACAAAGCTTGAAATAGATTCGAATTTAATAATTAATTATAATTTAACAATTGCTCAAGGAGCTATAAAACCATGGTCGCACAATACCGCCACCGGTCAAACATGGATGATGCGCATACTTGGAACGGTAGCTGGCCAGAATGGTTTTGACCTCAATACCCCCATAAAAAAACTTACCCCGAAACAAATTGATGTGGTGTTATACGGCAGTGGCGATAAAAATTATAATGTGGATTATGACTCAGACCGCTTCTCCGGAGAACTTTCTACTAGTTTTGAGGGTGTCATTCCAAATCTGGAAAGAAGATACAAACAAACCGAATCTGATTGGGTGCGAAAAGAAATAGAACAATATATGCGCGTGCTAATTTGCCCAAGCTGCGGAGGAAAAAGATTAAAAAAAGAAATATTGGCCGTAAAAATAACCGATCTTTCTATTTATGATATCAGCAGTAAAACCATTGATAGGGCATATGAATTTTTTTTAGAACTAGAAAAATCTAAACATTTATCTGCTAAGGACAAAAAAATATCATCACAAATTATAAAAGAAATTCAAACCAGACTTGTCTTTCTTTTAAATGTCGGCCTTTCTTATTTGACATTAAATAGAGCCGCTAACACTCTATCTGGTGGAGAAGCGCAGCGCATACGCCTTGCTAATCAAATCGGCACATCACTGGTTGGAGTTCTATATATCCTAGATGAACCGTCAATCGGACTTCACCAAAAAGACAATGATAAATTAATACAAACTTTAAAAAAATTAAGAGACCTTGGTAATACGGTAATTGTGGTAGAACATGATGATGCTACCATGAAGGCTTCCGACTGGATAATAGATGTGGGTCCGGGAGCCGGAAAACATGGCGGAGAAATAGTGGCGGAGGGTACTCCTGCACAGATTCAAAAAAACCCCAAATCCATCACCGGTCAATATCTGTCCGGAAAAAAAATAATCCCCAGTAAAAAACAATATCGAAAAGGATTAAATAAATCTATAAAAATCATCGGTGCCGAGGAACACAATCTAAAGAATATTAATGTAGAATTTCCCTTGGGCAAATTTATTGCTATTACCGGTGTTTCCGGATCGGGAAAATCAACCCTTATGACCGATATTTTAGCCAAGGCTCTTAGTAAAAAATTTCATCGCGCCAAAGCAGAACCCGGAATCCATAAGTCCATAGAAGGTTTGCAATATATAAACAAAGTTATTGATATCGACCAATCCCCAATTGGCCGCACCCCGAGATCTAATCCGGCTACCTACACCGGCGCCTTCACTCCGATTCGCGAACTGTTTGCCAGCCTGCCGGAAGCTAAAATCAAAGGTTATAAAGCCGGAAGGTTTTCATTCAATGTGGTCGGCGGAAGATGTGAAGCCTGTTCCGGCGATGGCATGATAAAAGTGGAAATGCAATTCCTGCCCGATGTTTATGTAGAATGTGACATATGCCACGGACACAGATATAATAAAGAGGTGTTAGGAATTTACTATAAAGATAAAAATATCTCAGATGTTTTAAATATGACTATTGAAGAAGCTTCTTACTTCTTTAAAAATATTCCGGCTATCCACCAAAAACTATCAACTCTGAATGAGGTGGGACTTGGATATGTCCGACTGGGACAATCAGCGACCACCCTATCCGGCGGAGAGGCACAACGCGTTAAACTGGCTACTGAACTTGCCAGAAGAGCCACTGGAAAAACTTTATACATTTTAGACGAACCAACCACAGGTCTTCATTTTGATGATATTAAAAGGCTGCTTTTTGTGCTTGAAAAACTCGTAGACAAGGGAAATACCGTCTTAATTATTGAACACAACCTAGATGTAATAAAATCCGTAGACTGGGTTATTGACCTAGGTCCCGAAGGCGGAGAAAAGGGCGGAGAAATAGTGGCCTGTGGCACGCCTCGCGACATAGCCAAGATAACAAAAAGCTATACCGGCCAATTTCTAAAAGAAGCGCTGAAGTAAATATTCAATTTTCAATAATCAATAACCAATATCTTAATTCCCATAAAAATTATTAAACATTATATCAATACATTACACTTTTAACACATTATCAAGTGTATAAGTTCAGATACATATTGGACTGCGAAGCAGGACAATAAGTATGCAAATGGGGTTTAAATATAAATATTGCAATGGTTTTGGCAGAATGTATA